>Ga0268299_1000030_pt1:0-67500 | contig 589762 bp, 585 predicted proteins | sample NOBtaG_FD_193484 | JGI IMG/M metagenome (GOLD analysis project Ga0268299, IMG submission 193484) | Activated sludge microbial communities from bioreactor in Nijmegen, Gelderland, Netherland - NOB reactor | ecosystem: Engineered > Bioreactor > Aerobic > Activated sludge | place... | reverse complement strand
CCGCGATGTAACAGCATCCGGGACCGCGCATGGTGGGTAGTTTGACTGGGGCGGTCGCCTCCCAAAGAGTAACGGAGGCGCGCGATGGTGGGCTCAGACCGGTCGGAAATCGGTCGTTGAGTGCAATGGCATAAGCCTGCCTGACTGCGAGACTGACAAGTCGAGCAGAGTCGAAAGACGGTCATAGTGATCCGGTGGTCCCGCGTGGAAGGGCCATCGCTCAACGAATAAAAGGTACTCTGGGGATAACAGGCTGATACTGCCCAAGAGTCCATATCGACGGCAGTGTTTGGCACCTCGATGTCGGCTCATCACATCCTGGGGCTGGAGCAGGTCCCAAGGGTATGGCTGTTCGCCATTTAAAGTGGTACGTGAGCTGGGTTTAAAACGTCGTGAGACAGTTTGGTCCCTATCTGCCGTGGGTGTTGGAATGTTGAGAAGAGCTGTCCCTAGTACGAGAGGACCGGGATGGACGAACCTCTGGTGGACCTGTTGTGGCGCCAGCCGCATTGCAGGGTAGCTATGTTCGGACGGGATAACTGCTGAAAGCATCTAAGCAGGAAGCCTCCTTCAAAACGAGCATTCCCTTGAGAGTCGTGGAAGACCACCACGTTGATAGGCCGGATGTGGAAGCGCAGCGATGTGTGAAGCTGACCGGTACTAATAGCTCGATTGGCTTGATCGTTCTCATTAATCGATGTCCGTAAGACGGACACGAGCGAAGCGATCGGCTCAGACACCAAGAACAACTAGACTCATGGTCTAGAACCAGAATTCACTCAGATGTTTTTCGCCGATCTGGTGGTTATTGCGAGAGGCCCAGAACCCGATCCCATCCCGAACTCGAACGTTAAACCTCTTTGCGCCAATGGTACTAAGTCTCAAGGCTTGGGAGAGTAGGTCGCTGCCAGGTCTGCCAAAAACATCTGATCTCTGACGAACTCGAAACACGAAACGCCGCTCCGCAAGGGGCGGCGTTTTCGCTTGCGCGCTCCCCGGCATCATCGCGGAAATCCCATGTCCGACGACGCTCGACTGGCGCGATGGTCCCGTCGTTGCCCGGCAGATGTTCGCGCGTTCGGCCGACTGCGGCAGATCCAGCTCATGCGCGTGCTCGCTCCCGACCATCCCTCCTGGAGCGCGCGCCTCGATCCGGCGGAGGGCTGGTCGCTGGAGACACTGCTCACGCTCGACCTGGTGGCGCTCGAGCGCGAACTGGCGGAGCTGCTGGCCGCGCCGGCCGCGGTGTAGCGGCGTTCTCGTGATTGAACGAATCCTGCTGGTGATGCGTTGCGATTACACGAGCCTGGAGCCCTCATGCGTCTCGCCCACATCTCCGATCTGCATTTCGGCCGCCACGACGCCACCATCTCGTCGACCCTCGCGGCCGATGTCGCGGCGCAGGAGCCTGACGTCCTCATCGCCAGCGGCGACTTCACCCAGCGCGGGACGCGCCGGCAGTTCGAGCAAGCGCGCGACTTCCTTTCGAGCATCGCCGCGCCGGTCTTCGCGGTTCCCGGCAATCACGATCTGGACAAGCACCCGATCCGCCGCTTCGTCGATCCCTATCGCTACTATTGCCGCTACATCGCCGCAGAGACCGAGCCGTTCCGGGAGATCGGCCCGGCCGGCGGCGGCATCGCCCTCGCCGGACTCGACACCACGCGCCGGCTGATGCTCGACCGCGACTGGTCGAACGGCTCGATCGACGACCGGCAACTCGACCGCCTTGAGCGGCAGTTCTCGACGGCGAGCCCCGAGGCGCTGCGAATCGTCGTGGCGCATCATCCGCTGATGCAGCCCGAGGGCCCAAGGCTACGCTCCAGCTTCGCGGTTCGCCGTGCCGAGCTCGCGCTGCGCGCCTTCAGCCTGCTGGGCGTCCGGCTCGTCCTCAGCGGCCACTTCCACCTGAGCTTCGTCCGCCGCTCCGATTCGGAGGCCACCCGTACCGGCATTCCCAGCGGGCCGCGCGAATCGGCGGCGGCGCCGATTCTCGTGGCGCAGGCCTCCTCCGTCATCTCGAGTCACCTGCGCGGCGGACCCAATGCCTACAACGTCATCGACATCGCCGACGGCCAGATCGCCATCCGCGTGCGCGAGTGGCACGAGGGCAGGTGGATGACGCGGGAGCGGGCACTGGCCGAGGCGTAGGGCTGCAGGTTCGACAACTTCCATCGCACGAGGAGAGGCCATGAACGATTCCAGCGACACCACCCCACCCAAAGACTCCGCCGAGACCATCGACATCGTCGAACGCCTCCGCCTGACGGCGAGCCGCATTGCCCAGTGGCAGCTCGACGCCAAACGCCTCAACGCCATTCTGGCCGAGACGCCCGGGCCGCTCGAGCCGCTGGTGATGCTGGACGTCGAAGAGACGGCCGGCGCCATCTACAAGGAAATCGACGCCTTCGACGCGCTGCTCATCGACGTCGATCGCAAGAGCCACGCCGCCGCCGGGCAGATTGCCGAAGTCGGCGATGCCCTGCGGCTTGTCCTGCTGTCCATCACCGAGCTCAGCACCGCCATGTATGCGCGCGAAAGCGCCGACGTCGTCTTCGAGCCCTAGGCCGTGGCGCGCGCGTCGATCCGCGCGAGCAGCGGCTTCAGCTCGGGAGGCGGTGGCTGCTCGACCCGACGATATTCGCGCCCGTCCTGCGTGCGGGTCACGAGGCCCATCGTCACCATCGTGCGCCTCAGCAATGCCGCGTCGCCGAAGGCGTGATGCAGGTTGAGCCAGCCGCTGATGCTGCGCTCGTCCATCACTTCGCGCGCCGGGTAGCGCGCCCACAGCGCCCAGATGCAGAGCTCCTGCTGCCTGGTCTTGCTCGGCCAGCTCATCAGCACGCCGTCCGGTCCGAAGAAGCCCGCGGCCCGCGCCACGCGCGCCTCGTTCACCGGCTCGGCCGGCGGGCCCGGCGGTGGCGCCGCGGGTGCGGCCTCCAGCTCGGCCTTCATATGCTGGAAATTGCGATGGCCGCCGGCTTTCGCCAGCATGTTGAGCATCTGCACATGGCTCGGTGTCTCACCAAGCGCTGACAGCTGGTCTCTGAGAGATCTTGCGAGCGCGGAAATATCGGCACTGGCAAAAGCGATCGGGATTCTGGACATGACCCATCCTCGACTGTGCGCCGTTCCATTCGGATCGTCGGTGGCCGCCGGCTTGTCGACTCGGCACGAGAAGGGTGTCGGGTTCGGATCGTCCCAGATGCAGGTTTAGCTCCCCTCGCGGGGCGGCAGCGCCTCGGTGAACTGCAGACCGTAATGCGCGACTTAGCCCGGCCGTGACGACTAGGTCAAGATTCGCGCTTCCGACCCCACTAGCGACGGATCCTTCGGGCCCCTATCCGAAGCTCGCAGGCACAAGCTCATCGCTCTCCACCGCCTTCGCCGCACATCGCGCTGCGAACTCCAGCGCATCCGGCACGCCGTGCCCGCCCGTCAGTGCGTGCCATGTGGCGACCATGAAGGTGTCTCCGGCGCCGTTGCTGTCGATCAGTTTCGCCGGTGCGGCGGGGACCTCGTGCCACTGACCGCCTGAGAGCGCCAGGGCGCCGCGCGCGCCGCGGGTGCAGATCACCAGCCTTGCATGCGCTGCCAGGCGCGCCATCGTCTCGCGTGGATCGCCGATCGCTTCGTTCGAGAGCTGCAGCACGTCGGCTTCGGCGATGAACTGTTCGTGGTAGGGGGTGCTGCCGTCATAATCGTGCAGGTCCACCCAGACGTCGGCGCCGCTGGCGCGCACGGCCGGCAGCAGCGGGATCGAGCTCTGCGTGATGTTGAGGAAGATCGTGCTCGCCGCCGCGATGTGCGGCGCGAGCGCGGCGAAATCGGTGGGCGGGGCGGGCGAGCCGTTGAACAGGAAGATCGAGATGCGCTCGCCCTGTTGGTTCATCAGATTGACGTGCCGCGAGGTGCCGCCCGGATCGATATCGAATATCGTTCTGATGCCGCGCGTCTGGCAGAAGGCGCGGATCGCCTCGCCCTCGGGATCATCGCCAATGGTTGCATGCAGCAGCGGCTCATGGCCGAGCGCCTTGAGCGCCAGGGCCTTGCCGAGGCCAGTCGAGCCGGCCGCGGTCACGGCGCGGGCGTCGGAGATCGTGGCGGGGCGGGGCGGCGGAAACTGCGCGAGATGGATCATCGTGTTCCAGCTCGCGCCGCCAAGGACAAGGATGCTCATGCGCGGGAGCGTAGCAGGGCGCAGCGGCGGCGCAAGGTGCCGCGCCCACTGCACCTGTTCTCCCGGGGCGTGGTGGTGGGGACAGCCGCTCGCGCTGCTGCCCCGTCGAGATCTACGCCGCAGGAACGATATTCTGGTTCCGGCTGAACACATTCCGCGGGTCGTACTGTGCCTTGATCCGGCGCAGCCGGTCCCAGGTTGCGCCGGGATAGGCGGCGCGGACGCGATCGGCGCCCTCGTCGCTCACGAAGTTCACATAGGCGCCAGTTTCCTCCTGCCGCAGCTCGCCGGCGTAGCGGTCCACCCAACCCTGCTGCTTCGCATGGTCCTCGGGCGTCGTGTAGAACGCCGCCACATTGATCATGATGGGCGCGCTGCGATGCGCATAGGCCGTCGCGTCAGCCGGCACGCGGGCGATGGCGCCGCCGAGCACGCGGATCTGCGTCACGCGGAACACCGCGTCCGCCTTTGTCAGCGTGTCGACGATATGCCGCGCCTCAGGCAGTCCGATGCGGTTCATGAACATGGTCTTGCTCACCGCGGTCGGGTGATAGTCGGGGTCCTCGGGCGGATACATCGTCATGTAGGAGCCGGGCTTGATGAAATCGGCATAGGGCGTGGCCAATGCCCGGAACGGGGCCAGTGCCTGCTGCGCCGCCGCATCGTCGCCGGCATAGGCCAGCATGCCCAGGATCACCAGCTTGCCGTGCACCGCCTCGGGCAGGAACGGCATGGGCGGGGCCGGCATCACGTTGCAGATGGTCGAGAGCGCGTCGGGTGCCGCGCTCGCGGCCGCCACGAAGCCGGCGACCGTCTCGGGCGTCGCGGGCAGGCAGATCATGCCGCCGGTGAAGGCGGGCAGGTCGTAGAGCCGGTACTTGAAGCGCACCGCGACCCCGAAATTGCCGCCGCCGCCGCGGATCGCCCAGAACAGGTCGGGTTCGTGCGTTGCGTCCACGGTGCGCAGCATACCGTCGGCGGTGACGATCTCGGCGGCGAGCAGCGAGTCGATGGTGAGGCCGAACTGGCGCGACAGGTAGCCGACGCCGCCGCCCAGCGTGATGCCGCCGATGCCCACCGTGCCGGTATCGCCGAAGCCGACGACGAGGCTCTTCGCGAGCGTCGCCTCCGTCAGCTCGCCGGCGGTGACGCCGGTCTCGGCCCACACGGTCTTGGCTGCCGCGTCGATCTCGATCGCCTTCATGTCGCGTAGGTCGATGACGATGCCGCCCTCGGTGCTGCAGTGGCCGGCGCCCGAATGGCCGCCGCTGCGAACCGCGACTTCGATGCGATTTTCGGCCGAAACTGCCAAAACTTTCTGCATATCTTTCGAGGATCTCACTTTCGCTATGGCGGCCGGATGGAAGTCCATGCCGCCATACATCACCGCGCGGGCCGCGTCGTAATCGGCGTCGCCGGGCAGGATCAGGCGGCCGGAAAGGCCGGACTTCAGGGCGGAGATGGCGGTATCGAGCGTGCTCATGGTGTCCTCGTGATGGTCGTTCAGCTTGATGACGAACGAGAGTGTCAGGAATCGACAACAGCCCGCACAAACCCCTAACCTGCTCGCATGCCAGAGCATTTCGACATCGCCGTGGTCGGAGCCGGACTTGCCGGGCTGGTGGCGGCCACCGACCTCGACACGCTGGTGGGCGGCTGCCTGTTCTCGGGCCGCATCGCCGGGCCCGCCGCGGCGGGCGCCGTCTAGTGCCCAGCCTCGACGAGCTCTACCGCGCCGCGATCCGCGCGCATCAGCAGGGGCAGGCCGACGCAGCCGGCCGACTTTACGACGAGATCCTCGCCAAGCGGCCCGCTCACGCCGGCGCGCTCCACCTCAAGGGCGTGCTTGCGCTCCAGGCCGGCGACTATCCGGCTGCCGCCCGGCTTATCGAGCGTTCGCTCGAGATCGAACCGCGCCACGCCCTGGCGCTGTCCAATCTCGGCGTCGCTTACCGTGCGCTCAAGCGCTACGACGCGGCGATCGAGGTGCTGCGCAGGGCGGTGGCGCTCGATCCGCGCTCGGCCGACGCCTGGGGCAATCTCGGGCAGACCCTGGCGCGCACGGGGCAGATGTCCGAAGCGGTGACGAGCAGCAAGCGGGCCCTGGCGATCGACCCCAACCGCCTCGGCCTCCAGAGCGCGCTGCTGTTTGCCGAGAACTACATCGCCGGCAGCGACCCGGTGGCGATGGCCGACCGCGCCCGCGCCGTCGGGGGCATGATCGCGCAGAAGATCCCGGCGCGCTCGGTGCACGCCAACGACCCGGACCCGGCGCGCCGCCTGCGCGTCGGCCTGCTCTCGGCCGATCTGCGCGCGCATCCAGTAGGCCGCTTCCTCGCCGGCGTGTTACCCGAGCTCGATGGTCGTGCGGTCGAGCTCTTTGCCTACTCCAACACCGACGAAGAGGATGCGGTCAGCGACCTCATGCGGGCGGCCGTACCGCACTGGCTCAGCGTCACCGGCCTGAGCGATCGCGATCTCGATGCGCGCATCGTCGCAGACGGCATCGATATCCTCATCGATCTTTCCGGCCACACCGCCGGCAACCGGATGATGGTGGTGGCGCGCAAGCCCGCGCCCGTCATCTTCAGCTGGATCGGCTATTTCGCGACAACGGGACTTGCGAGCGTCGACTATGTGCTCGCCAACAAATGGGTGATCCCCGAGGCTGAGGAGGCCCAGTGGAGCGAGACGCCCTGGCGGCTGCCCGACACCTACATCTGCTACGCCGTGCCCCGCGATCCGCTGCCGCCGACGCCGTTGCCGGCGGCAGGCTCGGGCCACATCACGTTCGGCTGCTTCAACAATTTCAACAAGCTCACCGATGCGACCTTCGCGGCATGGTCGGCGCTGCTTGCGGCAGTGCCGGGCAGCCGCCTGCTCCTGCGCTCATCGGGCTACGATAACAGCGAGATACTGGCGGGCCTGCGCGACGGTCTCGCCGGCGCCGGCATCGACCTGGAGCGCGTCCGCATCGATGGCCGCATCACGGACTATGCCGCGCACCTGGCCTCCTATGGCGAGATCGATATCGCGCTCGATCCGTTTCCTTACAATGGTGGAACCACCACCGTCGAAGCTCTCTATATGGGCGTGCCGGTCCTAGTGCGGGCCGGCGACCGCTATGTGGCGCATATGGGCGAGAGCATCCTCCACACTGCCGGCCTGCCTGAATGGATCGCAGCCGACGAAGCTGATTATGCGGTTCGTGGCGCGCGGCTCGCGGCCGATCTGGAGGCCCTGGCGGCGCTTCGCGCGGGCCTGCGCGCGCGCGTGCTGGCCTCGCCGCTGTTCGATGCCCCGCGCTTCGCCAGGCACCTCGAGGCCGCCATGCGTGGCATGTGGGTCACATGGTGCGCGGCACAGGGCCGCGGCTGATCCACGGTCACAGAATCTTCGGGTTTCCTCCGCATGAGGGGCGCATGCTTCGTGTGACCCTCCTGGCGCTTGCCGCCCTGCTTTTCGCCGCGCCCGCCCAGGCGCAGATCGACATCATGGCGCCGTTCAACCAGGACGCGTCCATGGACAGCGCGCGCGTCCTCGCCAAGGACCTGGCCTATGCCGATGGCGACCGCAAACGCCTCGACATCTACGGGCCGAACGAAATCATGGAGCCCGCGCCGGTCGTCATGTTCATTTATGGCGGCGCCTGGAAGCAGGGGCGGCGGCAGGACTATCAGTTCGTCGGCAAGGCCCTGGCCGCCAACGGCTTTATCGTCGTCGTTCCCGACTACCGGCTCTACCCCGAGGTCACCTATCCGGCGTTCCTCGAGGACAATGCGCAGGCCGTGAAGTGGGTCGAGGACAACATCAAGGACTATGGCGGCGACACCTCGCGCTTTTTCCTCGCGGGACACTCGGCAGGCGCCTATGGCGCCGTGATGCTCGGGCTCGAGCGTTCGTTCCTCAACGACTACAAGGTCACCATGCCCATCAAGGGCATCGCCGCGCTCTCGGGCCCCTACGACTTCTACCCGTTCGAATATGACGAGGTGCGCAGCGTCTTCGGGCAGAACGACAACCCGCAGGGGACGCAGCCGATCAACCTCGTGGCGCCCGACCGGCCGCCCATGTTCATCGCCTCGGGCACCTCCGACCCCATCGTGCGCGTCCAGAATTCGCAGCATTTCGCGCAGAAGATGCGTGGCGTCGGCGACTGGGTCACCGAGAAATATTACGATGGCCTCGGCCATATGGATCTCGTGTTCGCTGTCGGCTCCATGTGGCGCTGGCGTGCGCCGGTGCTCGAGGACATGGTGGCCTTCTTCACCCAGTTCGGAGCGTTCCCCAGCGGGGCGCCGAAGCTGCCCTACGAGCCCGAAGCACCCGAGGGCATGGTCGACATCAAGCAGACGATCGCCCAGCTCGACTCCATCCTCTCGCCCATCGAAGGCCCCGAGGGCGCTCCCGCTTTGGACGGTGCTACTCCCGCGCCGGCCACCGCCACGCCCTGAGGCGTTGACGCCGCCCATTGGCGAGTCCTACGCTCGGTGTCCGGACCACAATCCTGACATCGCAACGCAGCACGCCGCGGGAGGCCGCCAATGGACTATGGACGCTTGGGAAAGACAGGGCTCGAGGTTTCGCGCATCTGCCTCGGTTGCATGTCGTTCGGCGACCCCAGATTGGGGCGCGAATGGGTGCTCGACCTCGATGCGGCCCGTCCGATCCTCCGCGCCGCGTGGGAAGCCGGCATCAATTTCTACGACACCGCCAATGTCTATTCCGCCGGGACCAGTGAGGAGATCGTGGGTACGGTGCTCAAGGAACTGGCGCCGCGCGACGAGCTCGTCATCGCCACCAAGGTCAATGGCGAGATGCGCAAGGGGCCCAACGGCCACGGCCAGTCGCGCAAGGCGATCCTGAGCGAGATCGACAATTCGCTGCGGCGGCTCAAGACCGACTATGTCGACCTCTACCAGATCCACCGCTTCGACTATCACACACCCATCGAAGAGACCCTCGAAGCTCTGCACGACGTCGTGAAGGCCGGCAAGGCGCGCTACATCGGCGCCTCGTCCATGTGGTCATGGCAGTTCATGAAGATGCTCGACACGCAGCAAGCGCATGGCTGGTCGCGCTTCGTCTCGATGCAGAACCACCTCAACCTCATGTACCGCGAGGAAGAGCGCGAAATGCTGCCGCTTTGCGTCGCGGAGGGCATCGGCGTCATCCCGTGGTCGCCGCTGGCGCGCGGTCGGCTGGCGCGACCGTGGGGCGAGGTCACTAAGCGCTTCGGCACCGATCCGTTCGGCAATCAGATCTACGATGCCAATGCATCGGACGACGAGAAGATCAATGCGGTCGTTGCCGAGGTCGCCAAGGGAAGGGGGGCGAGCATGGCGCAGGTCGCGCTGGCCTGGGTGCTGCAGAAGCGCCCCGTCACCGCGCCGATCGTCGGGGTCAGCCGGCTCGAACAGCTCAGCGACGCGATCGGAGCGCTCGACGTCAAGCTCACGCCCGACGAAGTGAGCGCGCTTGAGGCGCCCTACACATCGCGCGCCGTTGCCGGCTTCCAGTAGGCCTCGCCTTCGCCGCAAAACCGGTTAGGATCGCGCCACCGCTGGAGAGGCGAGGGGGGATATGCTCGGGCACCGTACATTCGCCGCTGTCGGCCTTCTTGCTGGTCTGCTGGTGACCGGCCCCGGGCTCGCCGCGCCCGAGGTCGTCGTGCTCGGCGGTGGCAGCGCGAGCGACGATCCTGCAGCCGCGTGCGGCGATCTTGCCGCCTCGCCCTGGGAAGCGGGGCGCGAGGGGCGAGGGCTCGCCGACGATCAGATTTTCATCGATGGCGCCATCGCGGCCTGCGAGGCCGCCCAGTCGGCCGATCCGCAATCGCCGCAGGTGCAGGCCTGGCTCGCCCGGGCCTACATCCTGGCCGGCCGCGCGAAGGACGCCGCCCTGTTGCTGCAGGCGGCGAGTGACGCGGGCAATCCCTTCGCCGCCTATCTGCTGGCGGGCCTGATGGGGACCGATCTCGACGGCGTCGTGGCTCAGGATCCCGAGCGCGCGGTCACCCTACTGACGCAGGCGGCCGACGGAGGATTTCCGCCGGCGCAGGCCGATCTCGCCGGGCGGTACGAGACCGGCAACAGCGTGCCGGGCGACTATGCGGAAGCCGAGCGCCTGTACCAGCTGGCCTCGCAGCAGGGTTACGGCCCGGCGAGCTACAAGCTCGGTGTGTTCGCGCACTACGGCTACGTCGACGCTCCCGACTACCCGCGCGCCACCGAGCTCTACCAGCGTGCCGCCGACACGGGCGAGCCGCTCGGCTACTACGGCCTCGGCCAGATGTATGAATACGCCAATGGCGTCGAACAGGACTATGCCCGCGCCGCGCAGTTCTACCAGTCAGGCGCCGACGGCCGGGAGAAGATGTCGCAGACCGCGCTCGCCTATTTCTACGAGCAGGGACTCGGCGTGCCGCAGGACTACAGCAAATCGTTCGCGCTCTTGACCGACGCTTCGGGCCAGAACTGGGGCTTCGCGCACGCCGCGCTGTCGATCCACTATCTGTTCGGGCAGGGCACGGCGGTCGATGAGCCCAAGGCGCTCGACCTCGCCTGGCTGGCGCAGCGGCAGGGCGTCGTCTACGCCGAGGGCATCCTCGGCTACATGTACCAGAACGGGCTGGGCACCCTGCGCGACCTCTCGGCCGCGCAGTTCCACTACCAGGACGGCGCCAATGGCGGCGACCAATACTCAGCCGACCAATTACCTGTCGTCGACGCCGAGATGGCCTGCGCGGACGCCGCCGGCACGCCCTATGAGCCGGGTGGCGGCGGCCGTGGCCGCGCGTTCCTCGCCATCGTGCCCGAAGAGGCGATCCCGGCCTGCGAGAACGCGATCGCGGTCAATCCCGCGCCTGTCGGCAACCGGGTGTGGCTCGCCCGTGCCTTCGCCCGTGCCGAGCGCTTCGACGAAGCGGTTCCGCTGCTCGAGGAAGGCGTCGCGGGAGGCAACCGGCTGGCGCACGCGGTGCTGGGCGACCTGCTGATGTCCGGCTCAGGGATCGCGCGCGATCCGCAGCGTGCCATTGCACTCTACAAGGCCGTCGCCGGCGATTTCGGGCTCGCCCAGTACACGCTGGGCCTGCTCTATGCCGAGGGTTACGAGGTGCCGCAGGATCGCGACGAAGCATTGCGCTGGCTGCGGCTGGCCGAGAGCTTCGGCGTGCAGGAGGCGGTGCCCGAGATCAGCGCGCTGCTGGCTGAGGAAGGGGGCGAGGTCGACAGCATCGACCTCACCGGATTCGGCCATGAGGGCCCGGCCTACTAGCCTTACTCGGCCTGATCGGCGGGCTTGGAGTTCAGCTCGATGTACTTTTCGAGCCCGATCGAGTTGAGCAACTGAAGCTGCGTCTCGAGGAAGTCGATATGGCCTTCCTCGTCGGTCAGCAGCTCCTCGAAGAGGTTCTTGCTGACATAATCGCCCAGCTCTTCGCACAGTTCGCGCGAGCTCTTATAGGCCTTGCGCGCGTCATACTCGCCGGCCAGGTCCGCCTCGAGCACTTCCTTGATCGTCTGGCCGATGCGCAGCGGCGCGACGCGCTGCAGGTTCGGATGGCCCTCGAGGAAGATGATGCGTTCGATCAGCCGGTCGGCGTGGTGCATTTCCTCGATCGACTCGGCGCGCTCCTTGTCGGCCAGCTTGCCGACGCCCCAGTCGTTGAGCAGGCGGTAGTGCACCCAATACTGGTTGACCGCGCCAAGCTCGAGGAACAGGGCCTCATTGAGCCGTTCGATAACCTGCGCTTCGCCTTTCATGGTCGCGTGCTCCTTGGAGTTTTCTTCTGGGTGCGGGAGTGGCGGCCGGCGGCACTTTCACCTCGGCGGGGCTCTCCGCGATTTCGAGGTGATACTCATGGGTGACCCGGGTGATCAAGTCTACCACATTCGGCACGCAGCCCGAGCATTTGCAGCGCTTCTCGAGCTCGCGATAGACCTTCGCCGGCACGATGATCTGCCACGGATCGTCGGCGAGTAAGTCTCTGATTACCCGAACGATTTCACGGTCGGTTATGACGTTGCACTGACAGACGAGCATGGGGTCATTGGGGCAAAACCGCGCGGATAAAGCGCGGCTCAAACATGAATGTCAACGTCAGATAATGTCGCTGGGTGGCCAGTGCCAGACGTGCGTGGCATAAGCGCGGACCTTGGCCGCAGGGGCGGTTGGCCGAGCGAGCCGTCTTCGGATCGATCGGACGGAGCAAGACTGAAAGCTGATGAGTTTGGAGACACGCACGAGCATTCTGTCGGGGCTGCCGCTCAAGCTCGTGCAGATCGTGTGCGTCCTGCTGCTGGGCCTCAAGCTCGCCCAGTGGAGCATGGCCGGCGTCTTCATGGACGAGGCCTATTACTGGATGTGGGGCCAGCATCCGGCGCTCTCCTACTACGACCACCCGCCGCTCAATTCCTGGCTGCTGTCGCTGTCGAGCGCGGTGTTCGGCTGGAACCTGTTTGCGCTCCGCCTTCCGGTCGCGCTGGCCTTCTTTGCCGACATCGCCGCGCTCTGGCTGATCGCGCGCCGCATCGGCGGCGACTGGCGTGGTCACTTTTGGCTCACGCTGCTGCTGTTTCTCGCGACGCCCATCTTCTCGATGGTGACCAACTACGCCTTGCCGGACCACATCCTGCTCACGGCGCTGCTGTTTGCCACCTATTTCTTCCTGCGCTTCTTCATGGACCGGTCGGCGGGGCAGGGGGGGGCAACGCGCGACCTGCTGCTCGGCGGTCTGTTCCTCGGCCTAGCCGGACTGGCCAAGTACAATGCCGCCTTTCTCGGACTCGGTGTCGGCCTGTTCGTGCTGCTCTTCGATCGGGCGCTGCTCGTGCAGTTCCGTCTCTATCTCGCTGCCGCGCTGGCGCTCGTGCTCCAGGCACCCGTCGTCGTGTGGAACGCCACCGAGCGGTTCGCGTCCTTCGCCTTCCAGCTCGGCGGCCGTCACGCCGGCCTCAGTGCTGCCATCGACGGCATCCTGCCGTTCCTGCTCGGTGTTTTCATCCTCGTCGGGCCGTTCCTGTTCTGGCCGATCTTCCGGTTTGCCTTCGCCCGCCAGAACGCCGCTCCAGGCATCGGCTTCGCCCGCACGACCTTCTTCGTGTCGACAGCCGTCATCGTCGCGTTGTCCTTCGTCACGGCGACGCTGTTCCACTGGAATCTCGCGGCCTATGTCGCGATGCTGCCGTTCATTGCCCTCTACATGCGCCCGCGCTGGCTCGTCCCGCTGCAGGCCCTGTGGGGCGCGGCCTTCGCGGTAGCGATGCTGGTCAACTTCGCCTTCGTGCCCATCACCAATCTCAGCGGCTGGAAGGATGAGGCGACCGCCTGGTCCTACGACTGGTCGACGGTTGCCCAGGCGGTCGAAATGGCCCGCGACAAGTACGATGTCGGCTTTGTCGCCGGCGTCGACTACACCACGACCTCGCTGCTCGGCTTTGCTCTCAAGGATCGCAATGTCGTGAGTCTCGATCCGGCGCGCGAGCAGTACGATTTCTGGTTCGACCGGCAGGCGCATGCCGGGCAGGATGCCATCATCTATGCCGACCGCTGGCGTCCGATTACGCGCGCCATCGAGCGGCGCTTTGCGAGCATCGAAGAGATCGGTACCGTCATGGTCACCGCGCAGGGGCGCAACGTCTATCGACAGCGCATCTATCTGGCTAAGGGCTACAAACCCTGATGGCCGCGCGCGGCATCGACTGGCGCATCTATCGCGCGCTAGCCATCGGCTTTCTCGCTCTCAAACTGGTGCTGCTGGTTGTTGCGCGTCCGTTCATGGACGAGACCTACTACTGGCTCTGGGGTCAGCACCTCGCTCTGTCCTATTTCGACCATCCACCCCTTATCGGCTGGACGCAGGCGGCGGCGTCCGTGCTGGGCTGGAACACCATCGGCCTGCGCGCTGCCGTGTTCGCCACGCTCCTTGGCGATATTGCGCTGTTCTACGGCTTTGCCCGCCACATCGCCGGCGCCGCCTGGCGCGACCTGTTCTGGGCCGCCACCGCGCTGTTCCTCGCAACGCCGATCTTCTTCGGCCTCACCAATCTGGCGTTGCCCGATCATCTGCTGGTGTTCTTCGCGCTCGCCGCGATCTACGCGTTCACGCGCTTCCGCGCTGCCTATGAGGCGGGAGTGCCGCGCTGGCGCTTCCTCTATCTGGCGGCGCTTGCCGTCGGCTTCGCCACGCTCAGCAAATATTCGGGCGCACTGCTCGCGGCGTGCATCTTCCTTGCCATCGTCTTCACGCCGAAGCTGCGCAGCCTGTTCCGCGCGCCGCACCTCTATCTGGCGATCGCGCTCGTCGTCGCCATGCAGGCGCCAGTGCTGGTCTGGAACCTCCAGCACGACATGGCGTCGTTCGGGTTCATCTTCGGCGGTCGCCGCATCGATGGCGATCTCGGCTGGGGCGGCGTTGCCGGCTTCCTGCTGGGCTTCCCGCTCGTCCTGTCGCCGTTCCTGCTCTGGCCGCTCGGTCGCTTCCTGTTCGCGCGCGGCGACGGCAATAATTTCAACCGGCTGGTCTTCTGGTTCTCGACGCTGGGCTTCCTCGCCGCGTCGCTGTTCACCGACATTCTCATTCACTGGAACGCCATTGCCTATGCCGCGGTGCTGCCGTTCCTCGCGCTGCGGCTGCGCTCCCGCCTGCTGGTTATCGGTCACTTCGTGTTCGGCGGCCTCGTCGCCCTGGCGCTCACGGTCAACTACACCGTGCTGCCGCTCGTCACGCCGTTCACCTACACCGACCAGACGACCTCGCTGTCCTATGGCTGGGAGGAGGTCGTGCCCGAGATCGAGAAGGCGCTGGCCGAGCACGACATCGGGTTTATCGCCACGCCCTGGTACGCTTCGGCGGGCGCGTTGGCATTCGCCCTGCGCGACAGGGACGTGACGAGCCTGTTCCCAGGCCGTGACGCGTTCGATGACTGGTTCGATCCGGCCGCCCATGCCGGACAGGACGCGCTGATCGTCGCCGACCGCAAGCGCCGCGTCACGGAGTCGATCGAGTCTCAGTTCAGCTCGGTCGAGCGGATCAAGCTGGTCAACATCGTGCTCAACGGCCGTGTGATCGAACGCTACTCGATCTACATCGCACGGGCGTACGCGCCCTCGAGCCACTGAACGAGGTCGGCCTCGGGCATTGGCCGCGCGATGTGGTAGCCCTGTCCCTCGTCGCAACCGAGGGCGCGGAGCAGGGCATAGGACTGGGGCGTCTCGATGCCCTCGGCGCAGACCTCGAGACCGAGGCCATGTGCCATCGACAGGATCTGGCGCACGAGGAAATCGTCGCTGCCCTTGAGCGGCCGGATGAAGGACTGGTCGATCTTGAGCACGTCGGCCGGGATGCTGCGGAGATAAGCGAGATTGGAGAATCCGGTGCCGAAATCGTCGATGGCGATGCGGATCCCCGCCTTGCGGATGCGCTCGAGCTGACGCGTTGCGCGCTCCTGGTTCGCTGCCAGCGTCCCTTCGGTGAATTCGATTTCGACCTGCGAGTGCTGGAGTCCATGCCGGTCGCAGGCCCAGAACAGCTTGTCGTCGAATCCGGGTTCGGACAGGTTGAGCGGCGAGGCATTGATCGACACGGTCATCGCGTGCCCCCGATCGACCATGGCACGCGTCGCGCTGAGCGCTTGCTCGACCACCCAGTCGGTGAGCGGATGGATCAGCGCCGTCTGCTCGGCCAATGGAATGAACTCGGCCGGCGCGATAGCGCCCAGCTCCGGGTGCCGCCAGCGCAACAGCGCCTCAGCGCCGCGGCACTGTCCGCTCGCAAGCGTCACGCGCGGCTGGAAAGCGAGGGCGAGCTGGCCGGGCTGGCTCAGCGCCGCCGGCAGGTCGGCCAGAATACGGAACGCCCGGATGTGCGCCGCGTCCGTGCGGTTGTTGTAGAAGGCGACGCCGTCATCGCTGCGGCGGCTGTCCTGCGCCGCCACCAGCGCGGCGCGCAGCACTTCGGCGGGGTCGATCGCGTGCCCATCGAGCGACATCAACCCCACGCCGACTTTGCTGCGGATCGGAATGTCCTCGACCACGATGTCGCCGGCAAAACCCTGCGCGATCTCGCGTGCAATCTGCGGCACGCCTTCTGCCATGTCGTGTCCGATCACAAAGGCAAAGCTCAGCACCGACACATGGTAGACCGGCGTCCCGCCGGGCAGCATGGAGCGGAGCTGCATCAATCCTGCCCGTACGAAGTCCTCGGAGAAGGCGTGGCCCAGCGCACGCAGGATCTCGTTGTAGTGCCGGGCCTCGGCCAGCGTTACCAGCACCAGCATCCGCCCGCGCCCCGAGCGGCCACGCAGCTTCTTGAAGTCGGCGAGAAAGCGCAGCCGGTTGGGGACGCCCGTCACATGGTCGTAGCGCTCGACCAGCCGCCGTTCCGCCGCTTTCAGCGGCTCGTGGGTCAGCGACGGCGCCGTCGGCGGGGGGTTACGCATGGGTACTGGCCTCACTCGCGGCAATCCGCCGATCGATCCTGCGCCCGCCGCTTTAAGGCTGGCTTAATCGTGTCGGCATTTCGGCCTTGCGGAGCAACAAATTAACGCTCGCCGCCGTATCTGGTCGGGCCATGTATGCGCTGCTCGCCCTGCTCAACCTCCTCAGTCCCAAGGAACGGGCTTCGCATCGCGTGGCGCGCGGCGTCCACTATGGCGACGACCGGCGGCAGGTGCTCGACATCTACGCGCCGCGTTCCGGCTCCGGCCCCTGGCCGGTGATCTATTTCATCTATGGCGGCTCATGGGCCGACGGCGAGCGCCGCTACTACGAATTCGTCGGGCGCGCGCTCGCGGCGGCGGGGTACGTCGTGGTCATCATCGACTATCGCCTCGTGCCCACCATCGAGTATCCGGCCTTCCTCGAGGACTGTGCGCGCGGAGTTGCCTGGGTCGCCGAACACATCGCGGCACATGGCGGCGATCCCACGCGGATCGCGCTGATGGGGCACTCCGCTGGCGCCTACAATGCCGTGATGCTGATCCTCGCCGGGCGCTACCTCACGCCGGGACTGACGGGCCGGATCCGGGCCTTCGTCGGACTCTCGGGGCCGTACGATTTCTATCCGTTCGACGTGCCCGTCTCGCTGCGCACCTTCGGCGCCGTCCGCGATCCCCGGCAGACCCAGCCGGTCAATCTGGTGCGGTCCGGCCTGCCGCCCATGCTGCTGGTCAGCGGCGATGCCGACAAGCTGGTCTACCCCCGCAACACCGTCGCGCTGGCCGAGGGGCTTCGGCCGGCGGGCAACAGTGTGGTCGAAATGCACTATGCCGGCCTCGGCCATGCCGGCACGCTGTTGGCGCTTGGCGCGTGGGGCCGCAACCGCGGCCCGGTGCTGAGGGACACGATCGCCTTCCTCAAGGCGCATCTGTGAACTAGAGTGGCGCCATGCCATCCGCTTTCCGCATCGCTGCCGCCCTGTGCTTCGTTGCCGGCGCGGCCTCGTCGGCGGCCGCCAGCGAGCTGTTCGACAGCTGCGCCGCGCAGGCCGCGAGCCGGTGGGAGCCGGGCTATGAGGGCGTCGGCCCGGTCGATATCGGCAGCTTCTATGCCTTCGAGGCCATCGAGGCCTGCAAGGCGGCGCTCGAGGAGGATCCCTCCAGCCCGCAGCTCATGGCCTGGCTCGGCAATGCCTATGTCGCCGACGGCCAGCCCAAGCCTGCGGTGCCGCTGCTCGAGCCGGCGGCGGCCGCCGGCAATGTCGTGGCGCTGCGGGCACTGGGCGACCTGCTCATCCTGGGCAAGGGGATCGGGCAGGACAAACCGCGCGGGGTCGAGCTGTTGCAGCAGGCCGCCGCGCAGGACTTCGTGCCGGCGCTGCTGTCGCTGGGTTACTCCTTCGAGTTCGGCGATGGCGTCCCTGTCGATGCCACGCGGGCGATGGAGTTCTACACCCGCGCCGGCGACGCGGGGCTCGTGCGGGCCCAGCTCATTCTTGCCGATCACTATCAGCGCGGCCTCGGCACGCCGGCCGACGATTTCGCGGCGTTCGGCTGGCTGTCGCGCGCGGCCGAGTCGGGCGACCCGGAAGCCAACTATCTCCTGGGCGTGGCCTATCTCGAAGGCCGTGGCACCAATTCGGACGTCGACGCCGCGCTGCGGGCGTTCCAGGTGTCCTCCGACGGCTACAGTCCGCGCGGCAGCACGGCGCTGGGTTACATGACCGAGCTCGGGCTTGGCGGCCTCCAGGCTGATCCCGACGCCGCGCGGGGCCTCTATTATTCGGGCGAGGGGGCCCGCGTTCCCGCCGCCCTGCACAATCTCGCGCGCCTCGGCGAGGCGGACGATCCGGCGCAGGCCCGCGAGCGCTATGAGCGCGCCGCCAGGGCCGGGCAGCTCAGTGCTGCCGTCAATCTGGGGCTGATGATGCTCACTGGCGCCGGCGGCCCGCAGGACGTGGCCGGTGCATTCCATTGGACCCGCAAGGCGGCCGATGGCGGCAACGCCGCCGGCCTCAACAATCTGGGCCGCCTGTACGAGCTCGGCCTCGGCGTTGCCGCCGACCCGGCCGAAGCCCTTCGCCTCTACGGCGCGGCCGCCGCGCTCGCCTACACGCTGGCGGTCGATAACCTCGACCGTCTCGGCAACTGAATCAAAGCTCTCCGCCGCGCTTCTCGCTCACCGCCGGCTTCACCCTTACCTGCTGCTCGCGCCGGCTCGCGATCACCGCCACCGAGGCCGCAAGGCGATGGGCGGAGCTGAAGAATTCGCGATGCACGATGAAGGCGGTGGTCAGCACCGTCACCCCGATCGCCATCCAGGGCGAGACGAACCAGGTCACCGCCGGCACTGCGAAGTAATAGGCGCGGATGCCGTTGTTGAAGTTCTTGGCAGCGAGCGCATTGAGCATGGTGATCGCTTCGATCTCGTCCTCGCTGGCCGGTTCGGCATGCGAGATCGAGCCGATCATGATGCAGAAATGATTGAACTGGCGCAGCGACAGCGTGAAGGCAAAGAAGCTCGACACGAAGATGGCGATCAGCACCAGCAGGTGGATCTGCATCGCCGCCGTATCCACGTCGTGGCCGAGGCCGAGCGAGTTGAGCGTCTCGAGCAGCTGCGGCACCGCGCCGAACGCCGCGAAGATCGCGAGGATGATCAGCACCGAGGTCGAGGCGAGCAACGATACGGACTGCATCAGATTGCCCGACAGGATCGCATCGAGCGGCGATTCCCGCCGCGTCGCATTGGCCACCCAGCGCCGCCGCTGCATGGTCATGATCGAGGACAGCGACGGCTGCCGGCGTTCCACGAACGGCACGCAGTAGTTGTAGAGCAGCCAGCACGCGATGGGAAAAAGCGATGCGAAAAGCGTCATCCTACCCCCTTGTTCATGCATTTTCTATCGCATCGCCAAGGCTTTACAACGGTGTCAAGAAACCGTCTTTTTCGCCTTGCCCCGCCCGGCGTGAGCCACTATATACGCCCTGCGCCGCGGGTCATGACCGCATCATAGCGCGCAACGCACGACATTGGCGCGGGGTGGAGCAGCCCGGTAGCTCGTCAGGCTCATAACCTGAAGGTCACAGGTTCAAATCCTGTCCCCGCAACCAATGGCGTCTTCTGGCCCTCGGCGTGAGTGGCCCACAACCCGGCCCTCACAGCCCGCTTAATCCCCACATCTCCGGCACTTGAGCATCCCACGCTGCATCGCTTGTGGGAGCCGTCTCTGTCCGTCCGTGTCCGCGCCTGTCCGCCCCAGCAGGAGGGGTCAAAGGAGGGGTTGGCCGAGTGGACTAACGGCGGGGAGTAAGGGACTACGCTTGGCGTGAAGCTCAAGTCGTCCCCACAAGTCGCCGCCATCCGCGAGCCCGGCAACTACCCCGTCGAAGGGGTGGCCGGGCTGTTCCTGCAAGTGCGTCCCGGCCGCGACGACAGCGTCCGCAAGTCGTGGGTGCTGCGTTATCGGCACGGTGGGCGCCGCCGCTACCTGGGCCTCGGCCCGTACCCCACCATCTCGCTGCAAGCCGCCCAACAGCGGGCGAGCCGGGCTCGGGTGGGGCTGGTGGACGGCGTGGACCCGATAGCCGCGCGTCGGCCCGCTGTGGGCGCCCTGACGTTCGAGCAGGCCAGCGACCGCTTCATCTCCTCGCACAAGCGCGGTTGGGGCGAGCGGAGCACGGCCGCTTGGAAGTCGTCGCTGCGCATCCACGCGTATCCCGTGCTCGCCAAGATGGACGTGAAGACCGTGAGCCTTGGCGACGTGGTCAGGGTCTTGGAGCCGCTCTGGTCCGCGAAGCCCACCACGGCGGGCAAGTTGCGCGGGCGCATCGAGGCCGTGCTGGACTGGTGCCGCGTTGAGGGCTTCCGGCCCGAAGGGCCGAACCCGGCCGCATGGAAGGGCAACCTCGAACACCGGCTTCCACCGCTCGCCCGCGTGCAGGACGTCGAACACCATGTCGCCGTCCCGTGGCGCGATGCCCCGAAGGTCTACCGGGCGCTGACGGCCGACCGCTCGTCCCACCGGATGCTGCGCTTCATCATGCTGACCGCTGCCCGCTACGGCGAGGTCGCGCAGATGCGGTGGGAGGACATCGACCTGAAAGCGGCCGTCTGGACTGTGCCCGTCGAGGTGCTCAAGAGCCGCCGCGAGCATCGCGTGCCACTGTGCGACGAGGCGCTGGCCATCCTGAAGGCGCAGGCGGGCGAGCGCGCGATGCGCGGGCTGGTGTTCCGGGGCACGGTGCCGAAGAAGCCGGTGAGCGACCAGACGCTCCGCAAGCTGCTCCGCGAGGTCAGCGGCATCGAGGACGCGGACGTCCACGGGCTGCGGTCGACCTTCCGCGACTGGTGCGCGGACACCAAGCGCAGCCGCGAGGCGGCCGAACTGAGCCTCGCTCATGTCATCGCTGGCGGCGCGGAAGCGGCGTACTGGCGGTCGGACTTGCTGGACGAGCGGCGTGAGCTGCTCGGCGAGTGGTCGGGCTTCGTCGCTACGGCTTAACGTCCAACTCAGCCAGCATGCCCTCGGCTATCTCGTGCACTGTATTGTAGTCGGCGATAAGCTGCGCGTGGAACACAACGGCCTTTTGGTCCGTAACGGCGGTCACCATCCACGGGCGGAAAATGCCGAGCGCATCGCGGGCGTCGTCGGCCTTCCAGAATCCGGCTGTATCTCCTCGTGCCGCCGCTACGTTCGCCTCGACGCTCAGCCGATTGTAGTCATCGAGCTTCTCCGGCGTGATGATGTACGGGGGGATGTAGAGCGGGACGCGATGGGCCAACGAGTCCCGGAAGTGTGTGAGGTGGTCGAACCACTCCTCACGGGTTGTGAGGTAATCGCGGAAGCCTTTGGTGAACGTGGCCCGCACTGACTTGTTGGCACTTCGGAGCCCCACGTGTTCGCGCGGGAGCGGCTCGCCGTTCGGTCGCCGAACGTCCCTCTCATGCACCCAGACCCACGCCAAGTTGTCGATGCAGCCGCTGGCATTGATGACGAACGCTTGTATAGCGACGGTTGCCTCGGTCACCGTCGCGTGGCTTGGCACATCCTCTTGTTGCTGCTCGGGCGGCAAGAGCGCGTAGACCATCTCGATACTACGAACCAGCATGGAGAGTCGTCGACCGAACCCGTGAGTTGCGAACTCTCGGCCCGCATCCGTTGTCCACGGACGAACAAGGTAGCGTTGACGCAGGTCGGCGTAGCGCCTCTTCATCGCCGAGTACTCGTCGGCCATTTGCTTGATATTCTCGTCGGAGAAGTAACAGACCATCGGCTCAGCCCTTGGGCCACGCAGCAACAAGCTGCACTGCGAACCCAATCACGAGAAGCCCGACCCCGAGCCACAGCGGAGGCCGCTGACCGCGAGGCCGTAGGTCATCGCTCCGCATATTCCAGATGAGGTTCTGGTAGCGGGTGTACAGCCCGAGCACGTCTCCGGGGACGGGCCGTGGGCGCCGGAAGGGATTCAGGGCCCGCTCGACGCGCCGGATGTCACGTTGCAGCGACTCCAGGTCGAGGGCGGGCGCTGCCATGATATCCTTGGCCGCCATCTCGGGCAGGTACTGGTCGATGGGCGCAATCGAGTAGCCGCACTGTGGGTCGGTGGGGAGGCGGCTGGCATCTTGACCAGCGCGAATTATGGTTTGCAGCTTCTGAGTCAGCGCGGTCGAAAGTCTATCGGCACGATATCGATTGAACTCCGGAAGAACGTCGAGCGTGACGATTGCAACGCCGATGCCCTCCACCACCATTCCGAGGACCGGAAACCAAGGCACGATGTCCCACGCCACCAGAACCTCCGCTTTGGCGATGTTCGCTAACCTACCATCGGGCTAGGCCAACATTCCACTACGAGCTTCCGCAACACCAAGCATTGGTCGCCATGTCATCAACAGGAGACCACCATGACGAACGCTATCGACCTGAAGACTCGCCGCGCCACCGCGAAGGCCGCCCCACGGGCCGGTAAGGCGGCTCAGCCGGGCAAGGGCGCCACGGGAGCCACCAAGGCTGCCACGAAGCGCGGGAAGCGCCCGACGCGTGGCGACGAGGTGGTCGAGCTTCTGCGCCGCAAGAAAGGTGCTACCATAGAGGAGATGGTTACCCGGTTCGGCCTTCAGCCGCACACCCTCCGCGCCATCATCAGCGTCGAGAGTCGGAAACGAGAGCTCAAGGTTGAGCGGCCGGAGCAGGGGCGCTACCGGGTGCAGCGCTAGACGATACCTTCGTCGCCGGGTCCGGGTCGGAAGGGTCGTCCGGATACATCAGGTCGAATAGCACGCTTCCTCTTTCGCGCAGCTTCTCTAGGTGCTGTGCGAGCAGCGGAACGGCCGCCACGTATCGTGTTGCCTCGTCGCGCTTCTTGAAGTTCACGAAGTAGTTGTCGCGCGGCCTTACGTCCTTCTTCCCGCCATAGACTGGGCCACCGTGGACGATGAGGTTGCGGTCGCCGCAGAGCTTCTTGATGTTGTCCAGAGCCGCGACAAGCGCGTCGCGCTCCGAGTCTTGAGACTTCGTCTTGAGTAGTGACATCATGAAGTCCAGCCGCTTCTCCTCGCCCGCGAAGCCCATCAGTATCGTGTCGGCTTCGAGAGGGTCGCAGTCGAGCAGGCGGGACAAGAGTGTCCGGAGGAGGTGACTTATCGAACCCCACACGGATATCACCCGGCCCATCTCGACTAGGATTTCCGGATACTTTTCGAACGGCGATGAGAGACCGTCCTGATTGACGCTGGCCGTGACCATGATGGTCGCTCCTCTAAGTTGTGGCTCTAGACTGGAGCGCTCTATGCAACATCACCTGGGGCCGGGAAATCCTCATAGCCCGCGTACATCGCATACCCTGCGTAATTGGCATATTTGGCGTAAGCGGCCCGCCGCCCCCAAGGTGCAAAGCTGTAGCCTCTCAGAGATTGCGCGCCCCGGCGAGTGATAAGTCGGTTCTCACTCATGACCTCTCCCAAGTACGCGCCGTGGCGGTCGTAGACGAGGTCGCCGTTGAACCGGCCAACGTGTCTACCGTCGTGCGTCCACAGGTCATCGCCGTCGCGATACCCAAAGCACTCGCCGCCCCACGTCCACATCCAAACCATCTGTCACTCCTGTGTCAGGCCGCCTTCATCAGTTCGGCAATCTCGGCCACTGCGGCCGCGTGGCCCACCTGCGTCAGCCGGTACCCAGCCTTTCCATCACCATGCAACAGCTTCTCGGTCCGAAGCTCTCCGAGGCGGTTCTTCACCGAACCGCCGCTCCGGGCGCTCATAGTCTTCAGGATGTCCGCGACTGGGACACGGTCCGGGTAGTGGCTGTGGAGCAAGATGAGAATCTCACCGCGAACCGAGGTGTCTGCATGGACAAGGCGGAGACCATCGATTTCCTCAACGAGCGTGCCCACCGGCACCTGCAACTGGGCAATCAGCGCACCCGCTTCCTGCATTGGAACGCCGGTCGCATTGCGCAACATCTCGGCCATTATCCACGCCGCCGACTCGTGGGCTAGGGCTAGGTCGAAGGTATTCGGGTCGATGGGGTTCTTGTGCGCGATGTTTCGTTTGTTGCGCAGCGTGTAGACAGTACGCGCGAGTCGGGCCGCGCAAATCTTGAGGCCCTCAGGCAAGGCTGCTTCGTTCTCGACCTTCTTGCTCAGGTAGTCATCGACGGCAGGCTTCGCGTCATAGTTACCCGTCGCCATGAACTGAAGGCACTGCACGAACGTCTCAACGAACTTGCCCGGCGATGCCCGCTCCAGCGTCGCTGTCGCGGCATCGCGGCGCAGCTTGATGAAGTCGGCGGTCAGTTCGGCCGCCAACGCCGGGCTCACAATTGCCGACAGCGCTGCAACGAGCCGAGCCTCATCCATGATGGAGCATTGCCTCGATGGCCTTCACACCGGCGACGGTGACCTTATAGGACTTGCGGGCCTGCTGGCTCTTGCCGCTCTTCTTCAGCTGCAGGGCGAGCGCGGGCTTCTGATTCTTGAGCCCGTCCATCGCGGTGGTGATGTTGGCGATTGCCTCGCCGAGGTGCTTCAACTCGTTGTTGACGGACTGGCCGCTGAAGCTTTCCGCTCCCTGACCCACCTGCAGCCAGTAACCGGCTACCAGTGCCTTGTCGGAGTTGCTGCGCGGCCGCGCCGCTTCGAACAGCTCCGCAAACGTCGCGAAGGAGGGTGCTGCCGATGGAGCGGTCTCGTTCTCATCGTCATCGCTGGCACTGGCGTCGGTGGGCGCAGGACGATTCGGTGCCGCGCGTTGCGGCGCGGGACCTGTGCCAATGCCCCAGCGCGACCCTGCGTACGCCAGAACCCGCATACGCGAGGCGTCGTCGTCCAATCCCTTGAGCGCCGAAATCACGACGCCCATCGCCTCGAATTCCTTATCTTCAGTGTCGGCCCCGTCAGCCATCATCGACTCTCCGAGTGGTGAAACTGGCGCTGATGTAGGAAGCGGTTTTAGCAGAGTCAATCCCATGCGCGACATGCGCGCACTTTCCACCGGGCTGGCGGCCCGCCCACAAGTGCCGCAGATTTGCAGCACTTTGCAGCAGAGTGACATTACGTCTAAATCAGAATGAATGCGGAATGTTGAATGAGAGCCAGCGGGAATCAGCATATAAGCGGTTGTTATAAAACGATATTTGGGTGCTGACAGCGACGATTCTTTTGCTCTGCCTCGCTACCACTTGTTATGGCACGCCGTAATGTCATCGCGCTTTGCGAGGGTGAAGGTGGGTAGTTCTCACCCGAATAATGCAGACTGTGGATAAGCGACGGAGCCTTCATCGCTCGGTCAATCCAAGTCGGGGATGTCCCCCGACTGGTACAGTACCTCGGACGGGCCGTACTCACCGGCCGCTGGGTTCGCCTCGCGCATCCAAGCGATTACGCCCACGTGGCGGTGGCTCATCTCCCGCGCAGTGCTGATAGCTCTCCGCTCGTCGGGCATCTCACGCGGCTCGAAGGCCGCCTGCAGCGTGCCGTCCTCGTCCCGGTCGAAGGCGCACAGGACGATGAGCTTGGCTGCCAGCTTCGGCACCGGCAACTGGCCGGTGGGCATCATACGGATGACGGTCGACATAGGCGGACTCCGCCACTGGACACTGCGCGCGGCAAGTGTAGAACAGAACAAGAACGCAACGCAAGCCCGAGTCGTCCATGCCCGAGGGCTACCAACCGGCACGGCCGTATCCCGGCAAGGTCTATCGGCTGCGCGATGCGGCAGAGGCCAACCAGTTGGTCTTAGTCCGGTGCATCCGATGCCGCAGGTCGGCCCGATATCTCGCAACCGACCTCGTGACCCTGTTGGACCCAATGCGACCCGCGCATGAACCCCCTTTCGACTGCTCGCAGTGTGGCACGACCGCCAACATGAAGGTCGCGCTCCACTCACCTGTGCCCGGCGACTACGGGCACCTCGTGGTGCGCCGCCCCGGTCCTGTCCGCCAAATCCAGACGTGGTTCTCGCAGCGGCTAGGAGACTGATGGGGATGCCCGATACCGCCGGTCCTTACCGCGCTCTATGCTCGTCTCGCGCCCGAGGTGGCTGAGCAGTGACCGCGCCGAGTGCGGGAGGATGCCCAGCCTCTCCGCCAGCTCGCGCGACGTTACGCCATTGGGGCGACCGAGGAGGACGAGCGCCTTCTCGCGCTGACCGCTCCGGTGCAGGCGCTTCGGGCCCTCCTGAGCGGTTGCGGGCGTGGCCCTTGCCTTCGGCACCGGGGGAGTTGGCTCCGGTGCTCCCTCCCACACTACCACGCCCCCCACGTTCGCGGGCGCGGTGGCGCCGTGGCGAAGCTGGACGGCGGGGAGGTAGTACGCATCGACACCGGGGAGCCGGATTGCCTCGGCGGGGCGCAGGATGTCGGGATACTCGGCCGCCAACTTGGAGGCGATGGTACGAGCGGCTGCAGAGGTGAGGTGCATCAGCGGTATGTTTCCTTGGCGTAGCGAGACCAGTTGATGGTGCCGTCAGGGTCGATGTCCTTCCGCCAAATCGCCATCCCGCGCCGGACCGCGTCGGCGGGCGAGAGGTCATCCGGCAGGCGATTGTCCTTGGCGTTGTTCTCCTTGGGCGACAGGTAGGCGAGGTTCTGGAGGACATGCATCCCCACCACCTCGGGATGCCCGCGAGGCGCGATATGGTCGATGGACATGCCTTTGGGGCAAGAGGTGACAAAGGCATCCACGGCGGCGCGCTCTTCGGCGGTTTGCCACGGAGGTACCGGGAAGCCGCGCGCCTCGCAGTGGCGACGATGGTCGGCAGCGATGGTGCGCCGCTGGGCGGGGGCGACAAGTTCGCGCATGTTGGTTGGCGTACGGGAAAGAGGCATCGGGAAGAACTCCGTTCTGGAGTCTCACTCAGCCACAGTACGGAGCCGATTAGCCAGTCGGGGGAGCACCGGCTGAGAGTGCCCATCTTCATCGGTCCGGAAAGGGTCAATCGCGCTGTTGGGCGCACAGGCGGCCGTACGCGGCCTTCAGGCCAACCTGGGGCGTCGACCCCACCTTCGACCGAGTTGCCCGACGTTGGGCGCCTGTGCGGCTTTGTGCGGGCCGCATGCCCCCTTGCCCGCCGACGACCCGTCGAAAGCGGTCGAAGCTCAGGTGCTTTCGACGCACGCCTCGGGAGAGCCGCCCAAGCCGGGCTTTGCCCGATGAGCCTACGATGGCAGCCATGACCGCGAGCGCGGACCGCCGCAGCGGAGATAGACGGCTTGTTCAGTGGCGTAACCGATATGGCGCCGGGGCTCGTCGTAGAAAGCGCCCAAAATTCCCGTAGCTGCGGGCAGCGTGCGCCTCAGCCCCCCCTCATCGCATCAAGGTCGAAATGGGGCCCCTCAGATTCGACGCGGTCGCCCATCGAGCCGGGACTGCTCCGCCCGACCGACCACATGATGAGGAGGCGCAAACCCTTCTTACTCTACTACTACTATCTTCCTAAGTTTGAGAGAGAGAGAGGAGTAGTAGTGGTCCGAGTGGGTGTAACCCCGCGCCGCGCCGACACTAATCCTCCGACCAGCCACTCGGTCCGAGACCACCCCTCACGGGTGGTCGGGCGCCTCATCTCCCTCCTCGCCGGGCAACACATAGGGCAGGCGCCAGTGCTTCTGGTAAGCGTCCACGCGGGCGGCGGGGCCGACCGTGGCCCAGTGCTCGTGATTGCGCACGCTCCACAGACGCCACTTCGGGCGGCCGTTGTTGGGAGTGGTGTCGCGGGTGTGGCGGACCGCACCGATGCGGCCCTTCAAGACGGCGGTAATGCGGCCCATCAGGTCCTTGTGATGACCCGGGAACCGTTCCTGCACGGCGTCGATGAGGTCGCTAGTTCTCACGAGGTCGAAGGAGAAGGGCTCGCTCCCCTCCTCGAACAACTCGATCAGATAGGCCTCCTCGTCAGGGAGCGCCTGCTCGACCATGTCGCGCTTGGCGGTCGTGACGGGCGCCTTGCCCTTGGGGTTCAGCTTGACCTTACGGTGCTGGAGCATCCACTTCACGGCGCCGAGGTCCTCGGCGGACGCGATGTGCGCCCATAGCGCGTCGTAATACTCGGGCTCGCGCTGCGTGGCCTGCGTCTCTACCACCAGCCAGCGCCGGTCGGCGTTGTCGACCTTGAGGGCGTCGAAGTGGTTGGAGGTGGCGATAAGGGCGAGGCGGTTCGGAGCGTCATAGGCGGAGCGGTACATCACGCGGATGCTCAGCTTCGGCTCCGTGGCGACGGGCTTGAGGCGGTTCGAAATCTGCTGGCGGCCGAGCATCATCAACTCGTGGACCACGGCCAACTGCTTGCCCTCCTGCCAACCGGTGAACTGGCTCGCAATCTCGTCGTTGGAGGGCGCCACGGTGTTATGCGGGCCGAGGATGCGCGTCATCACCTCGGTAACGGCAGTCTTGCCCGTGCCCTGCTCGACGCCGACGATGAGAAGGAAGAACAGAATCTTCTCCCACGGCTCGCGCACCAGCAGGGCGAGATAGTCGAGCACGTATCCGGCGACGCTCTCGTCGGGGAACAGGTATGCGATGTGGTCGAGGAACCACTGCGCATCGCCCTTAGTCGCGACCACGTCGCTCGGCCGCCAGGTGTTGTAGGCCTGACCGCCGTCGAGGTACTCCGGCTGATAGGGCTCGAACGCCAGCCGCTCGACGGTGGTGACGAGCCCCTGCCGCATGACGAACGTGAAGACGTCGCCCTTCGGGTGCAGCATCGCGTGGTGCGTGCGCCACTGCTTGTCGTTCCAGATGAGATGGTCGCTGCGACGGATGAAGACGGTCGCGCCGCTGACCCACACCCAGTCCTCCAACACCTCCGTCATCCGCTTGCGCTGCTTCTGCTCGCGCTCGGAGCGGAGGCGCTCCTCGAAGGCCTTGGTGGCCTCCTCGACCGACATTTCGTCATCACTCGTCATCGAACTCTCCTTCGCGCTGGGCGGTGAGCCACGCGTGGGCGCGGGCAATCTGGCGCCGGGCGTATGCATCCGGGTCATCCTTCTCGATGACGGACTCGCTGATGGCCCAGCGCGGGTCGGTGAGCACGCCGAGGATGGTCTCATTCGTCTCCCCGCAGCCAATCATCGAGAGGATGACGGAGCGCACGCGGCCGCTGCGCTCGCCCACGGGCACGGGGACAGCGATGAGCGCCTTGGTGCGGTCGGGCACGCGGAGCGCTTCGATGTCCTCGACGGGGTCGGGGTCGCCGATGGCAATCCGAGCGGCTTCACGCTCATGCGCCGACGAGACGTAGCGGGCGCCCGTGCCCTCGACGCGGGGGAACTCGCTGAGGTCGTAGAGCCGGGTCGGGTCGAACAGTACCTGCCGGGTGAGCACCGCCGTGAGGCCCAGCTTCGCCTTGGCCTCGTTGGGGTGATTGATGGACCACGGCAAGCGGAGGATGCGGGAGACGTCCGTGGTCTTGTCCCCGCCGAAGGCCAACGCGAGGGCGCGGTTGCACGGCTCGACCAACGACTCAGCCTTGGCAACATCACCGCCGAGGTCGACCGGCTCACGCAGGAGCCAGAACGCGTGGATGCCGTTGCCACTGTCGTTGATGACGGACGGCGGGCCGGGGATACCCATGACCGCGAGGAGGAAGTCGTCGGCCAGTCCCGCCAGCACGCGGGCCTTCCCGTCCTCGCGAGACTCGCCCGCCTTGTAGGAGTCGATGTCGCAGTGGAGGGCAGCGGCTCGTGCGATGTGTTCCTTCTTGCCCTTCGAGTTGATGTCGGACGGCCGCCGCAGGTCGGGATTGACCTGGAAGTAGAGACCCCGCTGCCGACGCCACCGCTCGATGAAGCGCCGCTGCCCGTCGACATCGTCGGCGTCGAAGCCCTCCGTGTCGATACCGCGCTCCGGGTGAATGGAGGTGAGCACGCGGGAGGCGGTACCGTACCAGCGAGCAAGGAACGCGATGGAGGCGTCGACGGGGTGCATTAGCCGACCGTCGCCTTGGGCTTGCGAGGCTGGGGCGCCACGAGGCGCCTCACCGCCGCAGCAGGGATGATAGCCGAGGCCGGGACGCCGTCCTCATCATCACCCGGATAGTGTGCCACGTAGTAAGCGCCGCCGTGGAGCGGCACGAGGTCGAAAATGTGGTTGACGTTGATGTAGCTGCCGTCGTCAGCCTTGATGAATTCTGCCATCGAATTGCTCCTTGTCGGTGGTCGGTGGCGGAGCGCCGACAAGGACCACTCCGCCACCTAGGCTCAGCGGGTCTGCCGTCCGCTGAGAGTTCCACTGGGCTCGGCAGAAGCCCTCATGAAATGGTGAGGCCCGCGAGGGTGCTCAGTCTCGCGGGCCTCTGTCCCCGGTGCGGCGCCGGGTGTTATGTCGTGGTGGTCGCTCTACGTGCCTAACTAGTCAACCGACGCACCAGAACGGTGTTCCGCAACGCATCCATCGTAGATGTTGGAGTCGTAGCCAGCGCGCCCCTTGCGGGAGTGCAGCGACCGCTCGTTGGAGAGCCGGTCGAAAGCACGATGCCGCACAGGACGAGGGATGCCGGGGAATTCGGCGCGGAGGTCCTCGTCGTCCACGACGCGGAACTGCCGAGCGAGCCGCACGGCGGCTGTGAGGGCGAGGTCGAAGTCCTGCATCACAGCCCCAGAGCCTTCTTGGCGTTGTAGCGCGCCCAGACCTTGTCGGAGTCGATGCGACCTACGACCATGTCGGGCGCGGAGGAGTCAGTCTGCCGGGCACGCTCGGCAATCTCGTCCATGACGGCGGCGACTTCTGCGAGGTCGGTCATCGGCCGCAAGCGGCTCATCGCCTCATCTGGACGGACGGCGGACTCGATGAAGAAACCAGTGGTGGGTACGTTGCTCATGATGAGCTCCTTTGAATTGGGTTATGGGTCCTGCCCGGCACCGAGTTCATCAGGCTCGGCGCCGAGCAGGGGTGCGCGGAGGTGCGCTCCCACCTCCACGCGAGCCCTCAGCGCGCCCCGAAGCGAAGCCGAGGGCCATTGGACTACCCGATGAGGGCCCAGCCGCCGCCTTCGTCGGCGTCCTCGGCGAGAACAACCGGCTCGCAGCCAAGGACAGCCCACGGCGACACGCTGGCACGGAGCGGAATGTCGACTCCCTGCTGCGAGGCCAGCAGCATCGCCTCGACCTCGACGCGCTCGGCGACGAGGAGCTTGGCGTCGATCGACTGCAGAGCCCTGCTGCGGTCGGCCGCGCTGAGGGCGAGGGGGATAGAGGCGTACTTGATGTCGAGCAGCGACTTGATGTGCTCTTCGATGACATCGAAGTTGGCCCACGCGATGAGCGCGGCGGCGTCCGCGACGCCAAGCTGGTCGCCGAAGCCGCCCGTGGGCTGGGCGTTGATGGGAAGGGTGGGCCAGATGAGGCTGGCGCCACGGTTGGTCAGAGAGATGTTCGGTCCCTTAGCGAGACCGGACGCCTGCTCAATGAGGATGGCCTCGGCCTCCTCGCGGGTGAGGGGAGCGGTCTCGGTCTTACGGCGCTGCGCGAGCAGGTCGGCGATGTTGCTCCGCTGCTGCTCCACGATGTCGTCCAACCGCCCGCTGGGGAGGCTCACCTCCGCCCGCGCCAGCTTGGTACCCGGCCGCATGGAGTTGAGCTTGATGGTGGCGGCGTTGAGGGCGCTGCGGTGCGCGGCGTTGTCCTCGGAGGTATCGTGGGCGGCCTCGTTGGCGTCCTGCTGGAGCGCCTTGGCCTGCTCCACCTCGGCCTGCGCGGCCGCGATGGCCTTGGGGTCGCCACCGTCGTTGGCCTCGAAGCGGCGGTTCTTCTGGAAGACCAGCGCCGCGTCGGCTTCAAGCCGCGCAGTGCGCGCGGACTCGATGGTGATGATGCTGCCCTCGTACTTGCTGTTCAGGCGGGCCTGAACAGTAGCGAGAACGTTGAGGCGCGGTCCAAGCCAGTCGTTGGTGCGGATGATTTCCGCGACGCTCGGCTTGCGGGCCTGATAGAGGCCACGGCCCATGCTGAGCGGCGGGACGATGTTGGCAACCATGTGGTCACACTCCTGTACATGCGGCGGAGGGTCATTCCTCTGCCGTCAATGAAAGGAGGCCCCGGTCAGGGCTGGGGAAGCGATGCAGGTTGGAGGGGAGGGGCGCTCGGGGCGCTTCCGAACGTGCCGCCAGACTACCGTGGCTTCCCGAGATGGTGCAAGTCGGGGTCAAGCACTGAGACCCTCATCGCTCCATCGGATTAGATCGTCGCTCCACAAACGGCGGACTTTCGGGACTTTCAGCCCGTGGCACGCTGAGAGGCGATGTGATTCACCACCCAATCCTCAATCTCAGACTCTACCCAGGTCCGCACCGTGCCTACGCGGACGGGCTGGGGCAGCTCGCCACGAGCGACCATTTGCTCGAAGAGCGTGCGCTTGACGCCGATGCGACGCATGGCCTCGTCGGCTCGAATGAGGCGGGTAGTCACGGTGGCACCTGTGCGGGTGGCGGTACGTGACGCATTGAAGCGTGGAAGCGGGGCGATGCGCAAATGGGGTGCAGGCGGGCGGCCTGCACATCGGGCCTATCGCGCAACCTCAGTGCGGGTTGCCCAACTCCGGATTTGCCTTCAGCGTGTCGAAGGTAATCCCGTCCGCTCCGAACTCACGGCTGACGAGAGCATCGCGTCCGGTCTCGCGCTGCCAGTTGGTGACCGTGAGGTCGGCCCACTCCGGTTCCAGCTCGACACCGATGAAGCGGCGCCCGGTCCGCTGGCACGCGATTAGGGTCGTACCACAGCCCGCAAACGGGTCGAGCACCACACCACCGGGTTCCGTGCAGAGCTTAATCAATCGGCAGAGCACGTCCACATACTTCGCCGTGGGGTGGGCGCCGCCCAGCAGTTTGCGCTCAGCTTGAGACGCGCGGTCGAGGTTGGGAGTGAGCATGGACACAGCAATCTCACCGGCTCGCCAGGGCGGGGAGCCTGCACGTTCGAAGTAGATGACCCCGTCCAGCCGGTTCTGCACCCGTCCTCCACCCCAGACGCGGCCGCCGCCCTTGTCGAGGGCCAAGTATTCCATAGGCTTTCCGCCCGCCTCGATGATGCCGTCCTCCGCCTCACGGAAGAAAGGTGGATGGAAGGCGCAGAACACGAAGCCGCCGCGCGGCTTGAAGAGTGAATAGACCGGCCCCCAGTTCGCTCGATGGTCGTTCGTGATGCCGGGCTTGCCCTGGCCATAGGGCTGGTCCGTGACGACCACGAAGTCCATCTCTCCGTCGCCGCTTCCTTCCTCGACAGCGTCGCGGTCGAAGAATTCACGCAGGTGCGGCAGGCCCGCCGCCAACAATGCCTGAAGCTTGGTGCCGGGGCGCTCGGAGTCTCCAACGACGAGGATGTGCTCTCCCATCCGGACGGTATCTAGGGTGTCGAGAACAGGCGGGCCCGGAGCGGGCTCAGTCGCGGGGTCGGGCAATTCGCCGAAGTCGTTGGCGGTGGCGGCGAGGATGCGATTCACGAGTTCGGGCTTGTCGGCAAGCTGACGGACGACCTCGTCCGGCCGCTCGTCAATCGCCTGACGCAGCGCCCGGTCCAGCCGCTTGTGGTCGCCGCCGAACGGCGACGTGGTGCGGTCCGCACCACTCTCCCGCCACTTGAGGAGCCGCCCCACGGTCGTATGGCTAAGCCCCATCTCCTTCGCAATCGCCCGGTCGCTGAGCGTGTCGTCCAACCGCTTGGCGGCCAGAATCTCGTCGGCGGCGGCCCGGTGGCACTCGATTCCATCGTCGTAATGCTGGCGGGCGCGCTCAAGGCGGGCGCTGACCTCAGCGGCAACATTGGAGCGGTCGGAGGTGGGCATGGGCACCGGCGTTTTTGTCAGAGAAATCCCACCAATGCTTGGAGCGGGACCGAAGACAAGCGATGGTGCCGAAGAGCCGTTAACAGCCCACCAAAGGGATAGGGAGGTGCCAAAGGACGGGTCGGCCCGCCCGCCCTAACCGGAGTGGCCCGGAAACCGTGCCCAGACCGGCGGAATCACGGCTACTGTCCCCGCAACCAATGTCCTTTCCCGACATCGTGATCCCTGCCTGCGCTGTTGCGCTCAATCTCCGAGCGGCTCGAGGACCTTGCCCTTGCGGTGGCTGAGGACGGTGTATTTGATGCGGCGGAGCGTTTCGCGGGCCGAAGGGTCGAGGCGATAGCCGACGGCGGTCGAGAGCAGGTCGATGATCAGCAGAAAGGCGTAGCGCGACGCGGTTGGTTTCAGCGGGTCGGCGTACTCCGGGATGTCCACCGTAAGCTTCACGTCGCAGGCGGCGGCGAGGTCGGTATCGGGCGCGGTAATGCCGATGGTCTTGGCGCGATAGTGCTTGGCCAGTTCCACGCCCTCGATCACCTCGCGGGTCCGACCGGTGCCCGAAATGGCGATGACGATGTCGTTGGGCTTGAGCGTCGCCGCCGTCATCTTGAGCACGTAGGGATCGGAGTGCGAGGTGGCGACCACGCCGTAGCGGAACAGCCGGTTCTGCGTCTCATGCGCCAGCGCCGTGGAGCTGCCGCCCAGGCCGAAGATCACGACCTGGTGGGCGTTGGCGACCAGGTCGGCCGCCCGGACGATATCGGCCGGATTGATACTGCGCTCGACCAGCGAGATGGCGTTGCGGGCCTCGCCGAACACGGTGCTCCATAGCGGCGAGCCGTCGGTGGTGGGCGGGATCGGCTCGCCTGGCGCCAGATAGAGCCGGCCGACCACGACGCTCTGCGCCAGCTTGAGCTTGAAGTCGCGCACGCCGTTGCAGCCGATGGCCCGGCAGAAGCGGGTGACCGTCGGCTCGCTGGCCTCGGCGCGCCGCGCGATCTCGGCGTTCGACGCGTCGACCGCGAAGGTCACGTCGGCGAGCACCACATCCGCCACGCGGCGCTCGGCCGGGCGCAGTTCGCCGTAGGAATCCTTGATGATCGACAGAATGTCAGGGATCGGCTTGGCGTAGCCGTCATTGCCCGGATCGGCGGCGATATGGGTGCGCATGGGCGCGCCTTTGCGCAGGTTGCTGTCTATCCCGCCTATAGCATCTTCGGTCACGACTTCACCGTTTCCCGACACGCCGGATCGAGCTCACCCACAGTTGCCGAGTGCTCAGGGCGTCGAGAATGTAGGAAAGTTACATAACTTGCAAGGGGAGGAATGTCAGTAGTTCTGGCGTTTCCACCCAAACGCCTATCGCTGTCACGCGGGCGCTTGACACTGCAAGTAGGTTAGTTACAGACTTGGTGGATCGGTAAGGCGCCGTGCTCGGGGGAGCCTGCGCGGGGAGCCGACCTGGCGCGTAATCGTGAGGGACGATGTCTGCCGCAGCCCCTTCTGCCCAGCCCAAGCTGAGGGTGAAGAACGCCACCAAGGCCTACAACACCCGTTCGGGCGAACTGGTGGCGATCGACCGCTGTTCGCTCGACGTAAAGGCGGGCGAGATCGTCTCGATCGTGGGACCGTCGGGCTGCGGGAAGACGACGCTGCTGTGGTCGATGTCCGGACTGCACAAGCTCAGTAGCGGCGAAGTGCTGCTCGACGGCAAGCCGGTGAACGGTCCCAATCCCGAGATCGGAATGGTGTTCCAGGACGCCAATCTCCTGCCTTGGCGCAACCTCGATGCCAACATCAATTTTCCGTTCGAGATCAAGGGCACCAAGCCCGACCGCGCCTGGATCGACGATCTGCTCGGCCGCGTCGGTCTCAGCGGCTTTGGCGGGCGCTTCCCGCGCGAACTGTCGGGCGGCATGCAGCAGCGTGCCGCGCTGGTACGCGCGCTCTCGTTCAAGCCGTCCGTGCTGCTGATGGACGAACCCTTCGGGGCGCTGGACGCCTTCACGCGCGAAGAGATGAACCAACTTGTCGAAGAGATCTGGATGGCGGCGCCCACCACCATCGTCCTCATCACCCACTCGATCGAGGAAGCAATTTTCCTGTCCGACCGCATCGTGGTGATGAGCCCGCGTCCGGGCAGGGTCGCGGCAGTGCACGACGTGCCGTTCGCGCGGCCGCGGTCGCTCGAGATCATGTCGACCAGGGAGGTCTTCGACCTCACCAACGTCATCAAGCGCGAGATCGTGGGCGAGCAGAAGAGCCGCTACGTCCGCTCCTCCGACGCGCCCGTGGCGCAGTCCGCAGTTTGAGGGTCCCATGAGCGAGACCGACGCCATTCCCGAGTTCAAGCGCAAGGATGCGGCCGGCAGCGATGTCGGCATTTCGGGCGGCATGTCGGCGCTTGCCGCCGGGCCGGGGATTCGCTCGCTGAGCGAAGTGCTGGCCATCATCGCCGTGGCGGTGGTGATCATCGGCGGCACCGAGCTGCTGCTCAACATCTTCGCGGTGCCGCATTTCGTGCTGCCCAAGCCCAGCCAGATCGCGGTGGCGCTGGTTACCGACTTTCCGCTGATCGCGCCGCATCTGGGCCACACGCTGGTGGAGCTGTTCGCCGGCTTCGGCATCGGCGCGGTGGTCGGCCTCATCCTCGCGGCCGTCATCACCCAGTTCCCGTTCGCCGAAAAAATCATCACGCCCTACATCCTGCTGCTGGTGACGACGCCGATGCTGGCGCTGGTGCCGCTTCTCATCCTCCGCTTCGGCTTCGGCTACGAGCCGCGCATCATCGCGGTTGCTCTGGCTTCGGGGCCGATGGTGATGATCAACGCCGCCACCGGCTTCCGCCGCGTCGACAGCGGCAAGATCGCGCTGGCGCGCTCCTATGGCGCCTCGACGCTGCAGATCTTCTGGAAGGTGCGCGCGCCGATGGCGCTGCCGATGATCTTCGTGGGGCTGATGGTCGGCTCGATCTTCGGGCTGCTCACGGCGGTCGGCGCCGAAATGGTCGGCGGCGGCTTCGGTCTGGGCAACCGCCTGACCTCTTATTCATCCATGATCCAGATGCCGCAGTTTTTCGCTGTGGTGCTGATCCTCTCGATCCTGGGCATTCTCATCTACGTGCTCTTCTTCCTGCTCGGGAAGAAGTTCGCGAGCTGGGAGGCCTGAGACTGCACCGTCGTCGAGGAGGCGACGGACTACACCGACTACGAACGAGCCAAAACAGGGGTAGAACATGGCAAGCTTCTTCAATCCCGGTGGCATGAGCCGCCGTACCTTCCTTCAGGTTTCCGCAGCGGGCGTGGTGACTGCCACCACGCTTGGCGGCATCGGACGCGCCAGCGCCGCGCCGTACTCGAAGTTCACCTGGATCTCGCCGCGCGGCACGCTCGAAGTCATGGACGATTTCGGCTACTGGATGGGCCAGAAGCTCGGCTATTTCAACGATCTGGGCGTTGAAGTCGACATGCAGCCCGGCCCCTCGGACGGCACCGCGACGGTGAAGTTCGTCGATGTCGGCCAGGCCGATATGGGCTTTCCTTCACCGGGCATTTTCACCTTCGCGCTCGAAAACGGCATGAAGCTCAAATCGGCGTTCCACTGGGGCGCGCTCGATACCTTCAGCCTTGCCTTCCGCAAGGGTGAGGGCACCAACGATCTCAAGCAGCTCGAAGGCAAGACCATCCTGCTCGGCTCGGCCGCCTGGCAGTCGATCGTCGATCCGATGCTCGCCGTCCAAGGCGTCGACATCACCAAGGTGAAGTATGTCGAAGCCGGCTGGCCGACCTGGGGCACTGCCCTTGCCGCCGGCCAGGGCGATGCCGCCCTCGCCTGGGAAGGCCTGCGCGCCGAGTGGATCTCGACCGGCCTCGATTTCGAGTACTGGCTGGGCGTGCAGCGATCGCCGCTGTTTGCCAACACCTATGTGGTGCGCGCTGCCGACCTCGAAGATCCCGACAAGAAGGCGTTCCTCGAGAAGTATCTGCGGGCGTGGTCGATGGGCCTCGAGGCCTCCTATCACAACCCGATGGCTGCCGTTCACGCCGTGTTCGAGAAGTTCCCGTCGGTCGCTTCGGCCAATGGACCCGAGCAGGGCGCCATGTCGCTGCTGCAGAACCTCAACGTCGTGCGTGGCGACATGTCCAAGCGTCAGGGCTGGGGCTGGCACGACGTCGCGGCCTGGCAGACCTTCTTCGACAAGGTGCACGAGCTTGGCCAGGTCAAGAACCCGGTCAAGGCCGAGGATGTGGTGACCAACGACCTGATCGCAGGCGCCAACGACTTCGACCATGAAAAGGTCAAGGCCGACGCCCTCGCCGTCGAACTGCCGGCCGATCTCGCCGCCGTCGATGTCGAGGCGGTGAAAGCCAAGCTGTTCGATCAGGCCATCCCGGGCTGATCGTCGTCTCGCTCTACTGGCACGGGCGGTGTTCTCGCCCGTGCCAAATCTCATTCGCATAAGGGGAGGGCCGGATGGCCGACAAGGTGAGAGTTCTGGTCGTTGGCCTCGGCAATATGGGCAAGTCCCATGCGAGTGCCTATCACCGGAATCCGGGATTCGAGATCGTCGGGATCATGAGCCGCACGATCAAGTCGAAGCCCGTGCCGGACGAGCTCAAGGGCTATCCGCTGTTCGAGGACTATGACACAGCGCTCGCCACGACCAAACCTGATGCGGTGTCGATCAACTCATGGCCCAACAGCCATGCCGAATATGCCATCAAGGCGATGAATGCCGGCGCCCATGTGTTCATGGAGAAGCCGATCGCCACCACCGTCGAAGATGCCGAAAAAGTCGTTGCCACCGCGCGGGCCAAGAACCGCAAGCTGGTGCTGGGTTACATCCTTCGTGTCCATCCGAGCTGGATCAAGTTCATCGAGCTGGGCCAGACCCTGGGCAAGCCGCTGGTCATGCGCCTCAACCTCAACCAGCAGTCGGGCGGCCCGACCTATGACTGGCACAAGAACCTCATCGACTCGCTGATCCCCATCGTCGATTGCGGCGTGCACTATGTGGACGTCATGTGCCAGCTGACCGGCGCCAAGCCGGTGCGCGTGCATGGCATCGGCGCCCATCTGTGGGCCGACGCGGACAAGCCGAACTACGGCCACCTGCACGTTACTTTCGACGACGGCTCGGTCGGCTGGTACGAAGCCGGCTGGGGGCCGATGATGAGCGAGGTCGCCTACTTCGTGAAGGACGTGGTCGGCCCAAAGGGCGCCGTCTCCATCGTTCCCAACCCCAAGGCACACAAGGACGGTGTCTCGGACTCCTCCGACATCGACCAGCACACCAAGACCGATGCCATCCAGTATCACCACGCCGAGGTGGCACCGGGCGACAAGAGCTTCGTCCGCAAGGACGAGATTTTCACTATGACCGACGAACCCGGTCACCAGGACCTTTGCGATCGCGAGCAGGAGTTCTTCCTCAGGGCGATCAACGAAGACATCGATCTGTCCGACTCCATGGACGCGGCGGTGAACAGCCTGCGCATCGTCCTGGCAGCCGAGCAGAGCATCAACGAAAAGCGAGTCGTCGAACTCGCCTGACCCTGCAACGTCGCAGGCGTTCCGGCGGCGACCCGAGCGGTCGCCGCGGGCGCAGCGCATCCCGGAGGCACCAGATAGTGTCTGGACAACAGCCGAACTACGATCTCGTGCTCAAGGGCGGCCGCGTCCTCGACCCTCGCAATGGCATCGACGGGAAGATGGATGTGGCCATCAAGCGCGGCAGAATCGCCGCGGTGGCAGCCGACATCGATGCGGGTGCCGGCAAGGTGCGCGATGTTGCCGGCTCGATCGTGGCGCCGGGCCTCATCGACATCCACACTCATGTGTATCACAAGGCGACCTCGCTCAGCGTCGATCCGGGGTTCATCGCGCGGCGGTCCGCCTGCACGACGCTGGTCGATGCGGGCAGCGCGGGCGCCGGCAATTATGACGGCTTTCGCGACTATGTGATGATCCACTCGCCGTACCGGATTTTCGCCTACCTCAACATTTCCTTCCCCGGCATCTTCGGCTTCGACAAGGACGTGGCGATCGGCGAGGCGACGGCGCGCGCCATGCTGCCGGTGCACCGCTGCGTCGAGAAGATCGAGGCCAATCGCGATCGGATCGTCGGTGTGAAGGTGCGCATTGGCGGCATCGTCACCGGCGATTTGGGGCTGGGTGCGCTCGAACTCGCGCTCGAAGCTGCGGTCGCCGTCGACTTGCCGCTGATGACCCATATAGGGCACCCGCCGCCGAGCTACTCCGATGTCGTCGACATGCTGCGGCCGGGCGACATTCTCACCCATTGCTACCGGCCCGAGCCGAACTCGGCGATCGGCGCCGACGGTAAGGTGCTCGACGCGGTGTGGAGGGCGCGCGAACGCGGCGTGCTGTTCGACATCGCGCATGGCATGGGTGCGTTCGGTTACGACACCGCCGAAGCGGCGCTGCGCGAGGGCTTCAAGCCCGACCTCATTTCCTCCGATGTGCACGTCATCGCCGTCGAGGGACCGGGCTACGATATGCTCCACACCATGAGCAAGCTGCTCAATTGCGGGCTGACGCTGCCCGAGGTGATCGAGATGTCGACCAGTCGTCCGGCGCTCGCCATCAATCGCCCCGAGCTGGGTCATCTGGGCATCGGCGCGCCGGCCGATATCAGCGTGCTCGAGCAGTTCGACAGCGACTATGTGTTCGCCGATGTGGTGGGCACGCGCCGGCAGGGCTCGACGTTGCTGCAGCCGGTCGCCGTCTATCTCGACGGGCGCGAAATGGAAGTCAGCCGCCGGCCGTTCGAGGAGTCCTTCCTCGTGGGCAGCCACCATCACCATCATCATTGAGACCAGCCGTGAGCTACAAGGCGATCTACAGCTACGCGTGGGATCTGGCCGAAACCGGCGTCGCTACCGCGATCGACGAGTTCCGCGCGCTCGGGCTCGACACAGTGACGATCGCCGGCACCTACCATGCCGGCAAGTTCCTGCGGCCGCACGGCAAGGCCGGCAAGGTCTACTTCCCCGAAGACGGCACGGCCTACTTCAACACGAATGCCTCGCGCTACGGCGCCATCAAGCCGCTGCCCAACAGCCTCACGGCGAAGCAGGACGTCCTGCGTGAGCTCGTCGACGACGGGCGCATGGCGGTCAACGTCTGGCTTGTGCTGCTGCACAATACCACGCTCGGCATGGCGCATCCCCAGAGCGTGGTTCGGAACGCCTTCGGCGATCCGTACTTCTACAATCTTTGCCCATCGGCGCCGGAAACGCGGGCTTATGCGAGGGGTCTCGCGCGCGATGTCACCGAGACCTATGCCGTGGGTGGCATTTCTCTCGAGGCGCCGGGCTTCACGCCCTATGCCCATGGCTATCACCACGAGTTCGCGCTGATGCGCACGAATCCCTGGCTCGAAAGCCTGCTGGGCCTGTGTTTCTGCGACCACTGCGTGACGCGTGCCGAGGCACAGGGCATCGATGCCCGGAGGCTCAAGGCGCACGCGGCGGCCGACATCGAGTCCTACCTTGCCAGCGACATCGATTTTCCGTCCGACATGGCCGAGGCGTTCTGGCGTGCCGACATCGCCGCCGATGGCGATCTGCGCCGCTACCTCGATTTCCGGTCGGGCGTGGTGACCTCCCTAGTCAGCGAGATCCGCGCCGACGTGCGTGTCGACGTCAAAGTTGCGGTGATCCCCTCCGTGGCCCGTCCAACCGGCGGTGCCTGGTACGAGGGTAGTGACCTGCGCGCGCTCGGCGAAGCAACCGGTATCATCGAGGCCTGCTTCTACGAGGCCTCACCGATGCGCGTGAAGTCCGATCTGTTCGACATCCGTCGGCGTATCGGCGGCGACGTCACGCTGCGCGGCATCCTCCGCCCGTCCTATCCAGATCTCGCGACCAAGGGCGACTTCATGACGGCCATCGAGGCGCTGCACGACGGCGGGGTGGATGAACTGGCGTTCTACAACTACGGACACCTACGTCCGGTCAATCTCAAATGGATCGGCGACGCTCTTGGAGGCTCGCAATGAGCAAGGCATTCAGCGGCAAGACCATTGCCATCACCGGCGCCGCAGGCGGCATCGGGCAGTGGTTGTGCAAGTTCTTCGGCGAGGAGGGCGCGACGATCGCCGCGCTCGACCGCAACGAGAAGGTGTTCGAGCTGGCCGACACCCTCGGCAAGCAAGGCATCAGCGCCAAGGCCGCGACCGCCGACATCGCCGACGGTGATGCCGTGGCCCGCGCCTTCGTCGGCTTCGGCGAGGTGCACATCCTCATCAACAATGCGGGCATTTCGCGCCACACCACGCTCGCCGTCACCGATCCGGCGGGATGGCAGTCGGACATGGCGGCCAATCTCAACGGCGCCTATGCCTGCGCCTATGCGGTGCTGCCGCAGATGGTGGCACGGCGCGCCGGCAACATCGTCAATGTCGGTTCGGTCAATGGCCTGTCGGCGCTGGGCGATCCCGCCTACAGCGCCGCCAAGGCCGGCATGATCTCGATGACCCGCTCGATCGCGCAGGAGTATGGCCGCTACGGCATCCGCGCCAACATCGTGCTGCCGGGCACGGTGCGCACGCCGATCTGGACCGAGCGGATGGCCAAGGACCCCAACGTGCTCAAGACGCTCGAGCGCTGGTACCCGCTTGGCCGCATCGTCGAGCCGGACGAAGTGGCGCGTGTCATCGCCTTTCTCGCATCCGACCTCGCGAGCGCCGTCACCGGCGCCACGATCCCGGTCGATTGCGGACTGACCGCGGGCAACATCGTCATGGCCCGCGAGCTTACGCTCGAAGATTTCTGAGGGGACACTGTCATGGATAGACTGCGCATCGGCGTCATCGGCCTGGGCTGGTTCGGCGAAATCCACGCCGAAACCATCGCGGGTGTCGCCAATCTCGAACTTGCGGCACTGTGCACCCGCACGCCCGAGCGCCTCGCGGCGATGGGGGAGAAGTTCGGCGTCACCAAGCTCTATCGCGACTATCACGATCTGCTGGCCGACCCGGACATCGACGCAGTCTCGATCTGCACCATGTGGGACCAGCACACCGAGCCGGCCATTGCCGCGCTCAAGGCCGGCAAGCACGTGTTCCTCGAAAAACCCATCGCTTCCACGGTCGAGGACGCGCGCAAGATCACCGCGGCTTCCAAGGGCGCCAAGGGCATCCTGTTCATCGGCCATGTCGTGCGCTTCAATCCGCGTTACCGCATGGCCAAGCAGGCCATCGACGAGGGCCGGATCGGCAAGATCGTGGCGCTGTCGTCGCGCCGCAACATTCCGGCGGCCTGGACGCCGACAATCCTCACCAAGATCGGGCCGATCGTGGGTGATGCTATCCACGACACCGACATCATGCTGTGGTTCACCGGCGACACCGTCGCCTCGACCTACGCGCAGACAGTCGACGTGCGCGGGCTCAAGCATCCGGATATCGGCCAGACGATGTATCGGTTCAAGGGCGGCGCCACGGCGACGCTCGAAACGGTGTGGTGCATGCCTGATAAAACACCGTTCGATATCGATGAGCGCATGTCGATCATCGGCACCGAGGGCATCATCCATGTCCAGGACACGTTTCCAAATCTCGGCATCGTCGACGGCAAGAAGCTGCATTCGCCCGACACCACCTATTGGCCGATGTTCAACGGCGTTCGCGGTGGTGCGTTGCGCGACGAGTTCGTCTACTTCGCCGGCACGGCGCTCAGCGGCGCTCCGGTCACTATCGGCACGCCTGAGGACGCCACTGCAGCGCTCGAGGCAACCCTCGCCGCCGAGGAGTCGGCTCGCACCGGCAATGTGGTGAGGCTCGGATGAGCGATTTCGAGTTCGACCATATCGGCATCACCACCACCGAGCCGCAGCCGCAGGAAGACTGGGTGGAGGCGAGCAAGATCTGGGTCACCAATCCGCGCAACCACCCCGAGCACATCGAGTTCCTGCGCTATCGCGAGGACAGCACGGTGCCCGACGCGGTGCGCTACAACCCGCACGTCGCCTATCGGGTCAAGGACCTCAAGCCGCACCTCGAGGCAGACGGCGTCGAGATTCTGATCCCGCCCTTCATCGTCGGCGACTTCCTCGAAGTGGTGTTCGTCCGCAAGCACGGCGCCATCTTCGAATATATGCGCTACCTCAAAGAGGGCTGGTTCGGGAACTGACCCGAACCGATCGCGACAGCCGGGCGGCATTTGCTGCCTGCGTGCCGGCAGCAAATTGACAGTATTGAGTTGACGGAGTGCTCCGCCTGCGGGCGGGCACCGCTTCCTCGCGCCGAGCGTCGGCGGTTGGCCCGGCGGACGGGCGCGCTTGATTCACCCATTGACAGCAATGATCATTGCAATGCATATCAGTTCTGCAAAGATAATTGCAGAGTCTGGCGATGAAAGTTCTGGATCGGGTTGCCGCCCACTCCGCCAAGCTGACCGAGGCTGATCGCAAGATCATCGCCACGGTCTTTGACGACCGGACGGAAACGGCCTTTCTTTCGGGCCCACAACTGGCCGAGCGGGCCAGTGTGCACGAGGCGGCGGCGACCCGTCTCGCCCAGAAACTGGGCTTCAAGGGCTATCCGGAGATGCGCGCGCAACTGCAGCGCGAGCTGGTCGAAGGGCAGGACGCCGCCGACCGCATGCGCCGTTCCGTCGCCAAGGTCGAGCATGGCGGCTATCTCGCCGACCTCGTCGCCAAGGAAGTGGCCGCCCTGCAGGTTCTGCTGGGGGCGGTCTCCCAGCAGGACGTCGACACCGCGGCGGACATGCTGATCGACGCCAAGCGGGTCTTCATCTTCGGGCAGGGCCACGCCCTCGCCGTTGCCTCGTTCCTGCAGCGCCGGCTGGACCGGTTCGGCATGACCACCGTGGCGCTGACCGGCCGCGGCCGCGACATCGCCGAGCGCCTGGTCGACCTCAACCAGCACGACGTCGTTTTTGCCCTGGCCTTCCGCAAGCAGCCTGACAGTTACCGGGCGCTGTTGGAGTTGGCCGCCGAGGCAGGTGCCACGGTCATTCTCGTTTCCGATCTGGCCGGGCCCACCATGGAGCCCAAGGCCGATCTCATGCTTGCCGCCCCCCGCGGGCGCTCGGGCAGCGAATTCCAGACCCCGACAGTCCCGTTCGCCATCGTCAACGGCATCCTGCTGACGATCGCCGGACGGCACCAGAAGCAAATCATGGGAAAGCTGGAGAAACTGTCGAAGCTGTTCGATCGCTTCGACTAACGGAGGAGGAGAGTTGGAATGCTGAACACCCTGAGGTCTGCCCTGTTGCTGGCCGCCGCCATCCTGCCGGTGTCGGTCTATGCGCAGGACCTCGATGCAATGACGCCCGAGGAGCTTCTGCCGCTCGCGCAGAAGGAAGGGCAGGTCGTCGTCTTTTCGCTGTCGAGCCGCATTGCGCGCGTCGAGGCGGCCTTCGAGGCGCAGTATCCCGGAGTCGACCTGGTCGGCGTGGATCTGAGCTCGACCAAGCAGATCGCCCGCGTGGTGGCCGAGCAGCAGGCCGGCGTCTACGCCGTCGACGTGCTGTATCTTGCCGATACGCCCATCGTTTACACCGACCTTCTCGCCGATGGCCGCATTCACAATTACATGCCGCCGCGGGTCGCCGGGGAGATCGATCCCGCCATGCAGCAGCCGCTCGCCGTGCATCGCCTCTCCACCAAGGTGCTGATGTACAATGAAGCGGCCTATCCGAACGGCTCGCCGATCAGCAATCTGTGGCAGCTCACGCTTCCCGAGTGGCGCGGCAAAGTGCTGATGGTCGATCCCAGCCAGCGCGGCGAGCTGCTCGATCTGCTGACCGAAATCTCGCTGCACCCCGACGAGATGGCGAAGGCCTATCAGGCGCAGTTCGGTTCGGCCATTGCTGTCGACAGCGACCTGCAGGGCGCCGGCGAGCAGTTCGTCCGCGACCTGTTCGAGAACGATCTGATCCTCGTCGCCAACAGCGATGTGCTCAATGAATCGGTCGGCGATATCGCGGCTACCAACCCGCCTGTCGCCTTCGGCACCTATTCGGATCGTCGCGACAACGAGGACGAAGGCTGGGCCCTGCAGGTTGCCAATGATGTTGTTCCCGCGAATGGCATTCTATTCCCGGCCGTGCTGACCATCGCCGACAAGGCGCCGCACCCGGCGGCGGCGCGCCTGCTGATCGACTTCATGTACGGCGATGATAGTGCTACCGGCGGGCCGGGCTTCGAGCCGTTCAATGTGCCCGGCGACTACGCCGTGCGGTCGACCATCACCGACGATCCGGACTCGGTGCCGCTCGACAAGCTCAATGCCTGGACCATCGATCCGGCAGCGACCGCCGCGGCGCGCGGCCGGATCGCCGACCTGATCATCACCCTGCAATAGGCTTGCGGCCGGCACGCGCGAGCGTGCCGGTCCCCGCCGAGGGCATCCCATGACATCGACATCCCTGACTTTGGCATCCGGCAGGCGACTGTTCCGGTCCGAGAACGTCACGCCCCTGCTGCTGATCCTGATGGTGGCCGTGCTGGTCATTGCGCCACTGGTCAAGATCGTGCTGGTCACGCTGACGCCGGAAGGCCTTGCCGCCTGGCAGTCCGTGCTCGCCAGCCCGCTCTCGGAGAATCTGTGGTGGCGGCCGCTGCTCAACACTCTGCTGCTCGGCCTCGGCGTTGCCGGCGGCTGCCTGCTGCTGGGCGGGTTCCTGGCCTGGCTCGTCGTGCTCACCGACGTGCCCGGAGCGCGGTTCCTCGGGGTTCTCTCCACCCTGCCATTCATGATCCCGAGCTTCGCCGCCGCGCTGGCCTGGGGCACGCTGTTCCGCAACTCGCGGCTCGGCGGTTCGGCGGGCTTCTTCGAAGTCAGCGGCATCGCCATTCCTGACTGGCTGGCCTGGGGGCTGCTGCCCACGCTGATCGTCTTGATCGCTCACTACTACTCGCTGGCCTACACCATCATCGCCGCCGCGCTCAGCTCCGTCGGCGCCGACCTGATCGAGTCGGCCCAGATGGCGGGTGCCAAGCGCCCGCGCATCTTCTTTGGCATCATCCTGCCCGTCGTTACTCCGGCGTTGATCGCAGCCGCGTCGCTCACCTTTGCGGGTGCGGTGGCCAATTTCGCGGCGCCGGCGCTGCTCGGCCTGCCGGTCCGCATGCAGACCCTCTCGACGCGGTTGTTCGGCATGATCGAAACCGGCAACAGCGAGCGCGGCTTCGTGCTTGCCCTGCTGCTGATCGCGGTGGCGGCGACCTTCCTGTTCTTCTCTGATCGATTGATCTCGGGCCGCAAAGCCTTCGTCACCGTAACGGGCAAGGGCGGGCGCACCAAGCGCTTCCCGCTCGGCATCTGGCGCTGGCCGCTCTTTGCCGTTGCCGTGCTGCTGGGCTGCATGACCACCGTCGTGCCGGTGCTGGTGCTGGCGGCCTCGAGTCTCGCGCCGCAGAGCGGGGAGCTGTTCTCCAACTGGACGCTCCATTTCTGGATCGGCGAAGGCGGCGGCGCCATCGCGCAGGGCACCGCGGGCATCTTCCGCAACCCCGTGCTGATCGACGCGCTGTGGAACACCATCAAGCTGGGCGTCACGGTTGCGGTCATCACCATGGTGATCGGCCTCGCGCTCGCCCATACGATCGTGCGGCGCAAGGGAACGCTGTTGGCCAATGTCCTGAGCCAGTTGGCCTTCATGCCGCTGCTCATCCCCTCCATCGCGTTTGCGGCTGCCTACATCGCCCTCTTCGGGGCCCCCATCGGGCCGTTCCCCTCCCTCTACGGCACCTTTGCCCTGCTGGTCATTGCCGCGGCAGCGCACAATCTACCCTATGCGGTGCAGTCGGGCCGTTCGGTGCTCGGCCAGGTCTCGGCGGATATCGAGGAGAGCGCCAAGTTCACCGGCGCGCACCCGGTCCACCGCATGCTGGTGATCGTGTTCCCGCTTGCGATCCGGGGCCTGCTCGCCGGGGCCATCCTCGTCTTCGTCAAGATGGTCCGTGACCTCTCGCTGGTCGTCCTGTTGTTCAGCGCTACCTCGCCGGTGCTGTCGATGGTCGCCTACCGCTACGCATCGGAAGGCTTCATGCAGTTCGCCAACGCCATCACTCTTCTCATCCTCGTCATCTGCCTCGCGGCCTCTCTCATCGCCCAGGGGCTGCAGGCCCGCGTCCAGAAGTGGAAGCAATCATGAACACCCTCAACACATCCCCGCACGATGCCATCCACATCGCCGGACTGGTCAAGCGCTTCGGCACCTTCACCGCCGTCGACCACATCGACATCGCGGTGCCCAAGGGGTCCTTTCTGGTGCTCGTCGGTCCGTCCGGTTGTGGCAAGTCGACCCTGCTGCGCATGCTGGCGGGCCTCGACGACCCCACCGAGGGCGAGATCGCCTTCCTCGGGCATACCGTATCGAGCGGCGTGGGCGGCGTGCTCTCCGATCCGCGCCAGCGCAATGCGGGCCTTGTGTTCCAGAGCTATGCGCTCTGGCCGCACATGACAGTCGCCAACAACATCGCCTGGCCGCTCAAGGTGGCCAAGTGGAATAAACCGATGCGCGAGGCGCGTGTCGCGGAGGTTCTCTCCCTGCTCGGGATCGATGCTCTCCGCAACCGCTATCCGGCCGAGATTTCGGGTGGCCAACAGCAGCGCGTGGCGATCGCGCGCACCATCGCCCCCAAGCCGGCCATCCTGCTGTTCGACGAGCCGCTGTCCAATCTCGATGCCAAGCTGCGCATCGAAATGCGCAGCGAGCTGATGCGCATCCACCGCGCCACCGGGGCGACGTCGGTCTATGTCACGCACGATCAGGTCGAGGCCATGACCATGGCGACACATGTCGCGGTGCTCAACAATGGCCGCGTCGAGCAGTTCGGCGCTCCCATCGACCTGTTGCGGGAGCCGCAGACGACGTTCGTTGCAACATTCCTCGGTACGCCGCCGGCCAATCTGCTGCCGGTCGAGAGGCGGGGCGACAGCCTTGTGTTCGGCGACTTGCCGCTGGCCAGCGGCGCTCTCGCGCCGGGCCTCGCCACAGCGCAGCTGCTCTACCGCGCGCAGGACATCGGCGTGGGCGCGGTAGAGGGACGCCCCTCCATCGCGGCGACGTTCTCCGAGGCGGCGCCGATCGCCGGGCAGACAATGGTCACCGCCATGGTCGGCGACCTCCGTCTCACCGGGCTCGTCGACGGCTACTTCCAGGCAGCGCCGGGCGATCGCATCGCGCTCAGCTTCCTGCGCGACCCCGATGCCGTCTTCACGACCGCCGGCGAGAAGGTTGCGCGATGAGACTCATTCTGTTGCGCCACGGGGAGACCACGTGGAACGCCGAGCAGCGCCTGCAGGGCCAGGACAATTCCGACCTGTCGGAGCGGGGCATCCAGCAGGCGCGGCGTTTCCTCGGCTTTGCCCGGGCGCTGAACCCGCAGCGCGTCGTGTCGTCCGACCTCGGACGCACACGCCAGACCGCGCACATCATCGGGCATGGCGACTGCCCTGCCGATGCGCGGCTGCGCGAGCTGGACATGGGCGAGTGGACCGGCCGCATCAAGTCGGACCTGATCGCCCGGCACGCCGAGGACTACCACGCCTGGCGCGCCGGAACCTTCACGCCGCCGCGCGCCGAAACCTGGACGGCCTTCCGCGACCGCATCGCCGCCGGTATCCGAGACTGGATGGGCCGGGGCGAGGGCGACATTCTCGCCATCGTGCATGGCGGCGTGATCCGCGCCGCCTGCCATGAGTTCCTCGGCCTGCCGCCGTGGCGCGTCATCCCCGTCACGCCGGGTACCGCGACGATCCTCAACTTCGCCGACGGCGGAGCCGGCGCGGCGCAGCTCGAGGGTTACAATATCGGCGCTGTCGTGCCGGACCTTTCCGTGGCGGACTGAGCCGTGCCAGGCACCTTCGTCATTATCGACCTGCTCGGCGGCATCGCGCTGCTGCTGTGGGGTGTGCGCATGGTCAAGACGGGGATCATGCGCGCCTTTGGCGATCGCCTGCAGCTTTTCCTCGAGCAGCGCCTGGGCAATCGCCTCACCGCGTTCGGGGGCGGTGTCGTGGCCACCGCGATCCTCGGCAGCGCCACGGCGATGGCCCTCATCGTCTCCGGTCTTGCCGCCAGCGGCGCCATCGGAGCCACGACCGGCCTCGCCGTACTGCTGGGTGCCGATGTGGGTTCGGCGCTGATCTCGGCGGTGCTCGCCTCGGGGTCCTCGAATGCGACCGCTGTGGCGCCGGTGCTGCTGTTCGTCGGCTACGTCACCTTCGCCGTCGCCACCGAGTTCCGACCCAAGAATATCGGCCGGGTCCTTCTCGGTCTGGGCCTCATGCTGCTGTCGCTCAAGCTCGTGGTGGGCGCCACGGCGCCGCTGCGGGAGGCGAGCCTGTTCCATGAAGCGCTCTCGGCCATCGCCGCGGAACCGGTGCTGGGGTTCCTGGCCGGCGCCGTACTCGCCTGGCTCTGCCACTCGACGCTGGCGGTTGTGCTGCTGATCTCGTCCTTCGTGCTCGGGGGCAGTCTCGACATGGCCGGCGCGTTGCCCTTTATCCTCGGCCTCAATTTCGGCGGCGGACTGCCTGCCATCACCGCCACGCTCGACCAGCCCGCGGCGGCGCGCCAGCTGCCGATCGCCAATATGGTCTGCCGCGGCCTGCTGGCCATTGCGGGGCTCGTGGCGGCGCGGCCGCTGGCCGGCCTGCTTGCCGCTGTCCCCGTCGATGACCTCCATGTGGTGGCCGCCATTCACGCCGCCTTCAATATTCTCGCCGCGGCAATCTTCCTGCCGCTTGCGCCGCTCGTGGTCGGTATCGTGGGCCGGTTCACGAGGGACCCCGACCAGCCTGAGGATCCGCAGGCCAGGCCCCGCTATCTCGACCGGGCAGCTCTCGACACGCCGGCCATTGCGCTGTCGAACGCGGCCATGGAAACGGTGCGCATGAGCGAGCTGCTGGCGCGCATGCTGGCCACGACGTTCCAGGTGCTCGAAACGCGCCGGCTTGAAGTGCTCAAGGAAATCGCGCCCATCGATGCCCGGCTCGGCAACTACCTCAACGCCATCCATGCCTATGTGGGCGAGCTCAACCAGAACCAGCTTTCGTCCGAGGAGTCGCGGCGCGCCTTCGAGATCGTGCTCTACGCGAGCAATCTCGAGCATGCCGGCGACGTCATCAAGCTCAATCTGGCCGACCGCATCAAAAGCAAGGTGAAGCAGAACGTCGAGTTCTCGAGCGAGCAGTCCAAGTCGCTCGAGGCACTGATGCAACTGGTCAATGACTGCCTTCGACTGGTCCCGGGCGCGGTCACCTCACGCGACGTGGAAGCGGCGACGCGCCTTGCGGCGCACAAGGACCTGTTCCGCAAGCTCGAGGATCAGGTGATCGACGATCATCTCAACCAGGACGCAACCGCAAAGCGGGTTTCGCTGCGCGCCAGTGCGCTCTTCGTCGATCTGGTCCGCGACCTGCACCGGATCAATTCGCACGTCGCGGCGGCGGGCTATCCAGTCATCCAGGCGGCGGGGTTGCTCAACGAAACGCGCCTGAGGGAAACGGGCTGAGCCCAGCTCTGATCCGTCGTTCTAGTCGCGCTCGCCGAAATAGGTATTCGACCATTCAAGGATGTGGGCCCGCATCGCGGCCGACGCATCCGTGGCGCGCCGTGCCTTGACGAGGTCGAAGATCGCGCGGTGGTCGTCGATTTCCTTGCGGCGAGCATTGGGGATCGCGTCGATGCGGCGGCCGCGCTCCTGCATGATGTGGAGGATCGAGGACATGAAAGAGGCGGCGACGCGATTGTGCGACGCCTCGGCCAGGAGGATGTGGAAGCGCGCGCCATACTCGGACACCGGCTTGTTCTGTTCGTGCTGCGCCTCGTGCTCGACGAGAAGCTGCTCGATGCGCGCGAGATCTTCCTCGGTGGCGCGCGTCGCGGCGAGGCCGACGCAATCGGGCTCGATCATCACGCGCGCCTCGAGCATTTCCTCGGCCAGCGTGTCGTTGATCAAGAGGCCGATCACATCGGTGCGGAACAGCTCGGCCGGGGTCGGCGCCTTGACGATCGTGCGATGGCCGGCGGACGACTCGACCACGTTGAGCGCGACAAGATTCTGCAGGGCTTCGCGGACCGTCGAGCGGCCGACATCGAGGCTTTCCGCCAGTTCCTTTTCAGAGGGCAGGGCGTCCCCGACGCGCCAGATGCCCGAGCGGATCATGCCCAGGAGCTGGTTCGCAGCTGTTTGCGTGCTGGTCAGCCGGACCACGGGTTTGAGCGCCAAGGCGAGTTCCTCTCAGATTATCTGACAGCTAGTCCCAGGCCGGCGGTTTGGCAATCTCGTCAGATGAAGTTTAGCGGCGGCAACAGGCGGTCGATGCGCTCCATTGCTTGTGCCACATGCGAGCGCGCGTCGGCGAGGATAGCGGGACCGTGCCCGGGCAGCAGAGCGTCGAAGCTCAGCGTAGCGAGCCGGCGGATCGAGGCGCAACTGTCCGCGACCGAGCTGTCCCAGGTATCCTGCAGCACGATCGTGCCGCCAGCAAAGATTGCGTCGCCGCCCACCAGGGTCACCCGGCCGCCGGCACGGACGAGGTAGCTGAGATGATCGGCACTGTGGCCGGGAGTCGCGAGCGGCAGGATCTCGGCGTCGCCGATGCGGACGGCGACGCCGTCGGCGACGACGTGGTCGACTGCTGTGGCCGTGAGGCGATAATCGGGGGGGTAGATGCCGGCGGACCGCGCGACGGGCAGGCTGATGCTGGCTTCGTCGCCGACGGTCAGCCATTGGGCGGTCAGCGGACCGGCATGGATAACGGTGCCGTAAGACGCGGCCAGCGCTGCAGCGCCTCCGGCATGGTCGGCGTGAGCGTGCGTCAGAACCAGATGTCTGGGGCCGTCGCGAAAGCCGGCTTCCGACAGCGCCCGGCGCTGCTCGCCCGGATCGATGGCGGTGCCGGCGTCAAAGAGGACGAGGCCTTCGGTCGTCTCAAGCCCGAAGGCATTGCAGTCGCCGACGCCGGACAGAGGCTCGCCGTCATGCGTCCCCAAAATCTGGTGCCAGCGCTCGTCGATCCGCATGACAGCTACCGTGCCAGGCTGTCGGGCAAGGTTGCCAGAGTTGCCGTTTCCATCGCAAGCGGAGCGGTGTCGAGCAGTACATTGGTCTCGCGGAAGCCCGAGCCGCAGGCGAGGGCGACAACCGTCTGGCCAGTCGTGATTGCGCCGTCGTGCTGCAACTGTCGCAGCGCCGGCAGCAGGATGGCGCTCGACGGCTCGAGGTAGAGGCCATCCCGCGCGCCGATCTCGGCAACGGCGGCGATCGCCTCGTCGTCGTCGAAGCGGCATACCGTGCCACCGCTTTCGCGCAGTGCGCGGAGCGCCTCGATGCCATCGGGCGCGTGATCGTGCGCGATCTTGTTGAGCACTGTCGGTCCGCCAACAGGCGCCGGCAGCGCGAAGAATGCCCCGGCGTCAGCGATGCGGGAATCGTGTGCCGTCTTCAGCGTATCGAACCGCGAGGGCACGACGCCGATCAGCCGCGGCAGGCCGGCGATCCGGCCGGCGTCGCGCATCTGGACGAAGCCGCGATGGATCGCGGCCAGCGTGCCGCCGCCGCCCACGGGCACCACGAGCACATCGGGCGCCCGCCCGAGATCGTCCACGAGCTCGAAGGCGATGGTGCGTGCCGCTTCGGCCTGGACGCGGTTGGCCGACTGCGTGGTCGAGGCGACATAGATGCCGTTCCTGCCGGCGAGCCCCGTGACCATTGCGATCAGCTCATCGATACCGGCGTCCACCGCGATCAGGCGCGAGCCGAGGGCGTGGAGGGGGTAGACCCGCTCGCGCGGCATGCCGGCCGACATCACGGCGACACTGCGCAGTCCGGCCTGGGCTGCGTAAGCGGCGTTGGAGAGGCCGGTGGAGCCCGCCGAGACGACCACCATGGTGCGCGCGCCGAGGGCACGGGCCTCGGTTGCGGCAAGCGAGAGCGCACGGTCCTTGTGCGAGCCGGTGGGATTGCGGGTCTCGTCCTTCCAGATCAGGTCGATGCCGGGCAGCAGGCGGCTGGGCACCACCGGCGTCAAGCCTTCGCCAAGAGTGACGGGCTCGTCGCCCATCTCCGGGATCAAGTCCCTGTAGCGCCACATGGATTTTTCGTTCTGCATCGTCCGCATCCGGATTTTCTCGGCTCCAACCATAACGGCGCTTGACCACGTCTGAAATTTCTACACATATTCTGAATGTCTGACAATCGGGCAGGACGACGTGAGAGCGTCTTCTGACGCCGATGATCGAAAGGGCAGGGAGCCTCATGATGATCTGCAGGACTAACGCTTCGAAACTGGCCGCGACCGTGGCCGCTTCGCTTGTCGGTGTGGCGCTGGCCAATGGCGCCGCCGCTGCCGAGCTCAACTTTTCCGTGATGGAATCGGGGACTTACGACAAGGCGGCCAGCCAGATTGCCGCCGAGTTCGCGTCGACCGGCACGGATGTGAAGGTGTTCGCCTTCCCCTGGGCCGTGCTGCGCCAGAACAACACGACCGACCTGATCTCGGGGACCAACCAGTACGACGTGATGAGCGGCGGCTACTACCTCGCCGACGTCTATTCCTACTTCTCGACGCTCGACGACTACATCGCTAGAGACAATTACGGCGAGGGCATGATCGCGGGCCTGCTGTCACCGGGCCGCTCCGAATTCGTCGCCGGCAAGTCGATCGGCATTCCATACGGCATCGACGCCTATGGGCTGATCTACAACACGGAGATGCTCGAGAAGGCCGGCGTGCCGCCTGAATTTGCGAGCTGGGCCGACCTTGCCGCGGCCTGCGACAAGATCGTCGCGGCCAATCCCGGCACGGCGTGCTTCAGCCATGCCACGGGCAGCCCCGAGCAGATCGGCGGCTTCTTCTTCTCGGGCTATGCTGGCACCTACATCTCCAAGGACGGCAAGTATGCCCTCGACGTTCCGGCGGCCACTGCCGCGGCCGAAGAGATCACCGCGCTCTGGAAGTACCTGCCGGAGAAGGGCACCGCGCTCACCTTCGACGAGGCCCACCAGCTGTTCAAGGATCAGCAGGTGGCCATCACGGTTACCTACCCCAGCTTCATCACCAACAGCCTCGACGCCGAGGGTTCGCCGGTCGCCGGCAAGTGGGGCATGAGCAAGTTCCCGGGGCAGGGCTTCCCGTGGCTATCACTGTGGCAGCTCTTCATTCCCAGCGCTACCGAGGACAAGGACGCGGCCTGGGCCTGGATCAAGGCCTATGCCGGCCCCGAGAACGCCAAGCGCAATCTCGTTGAACACAATATCGGTTCGGTGTGGGCGGCGACCTATGAGGATCCGGAGCTCAAGGAGAGGAATGCGCACTTCTGGCCGGCGCTGACGGCGGGCTTTGCCGCCGCCAAGAACCCGCCGCTTTCAGGCGAGGCGCAGGATCTGCTGACCAATACGCTGCAGGACATCGTCAATGGCCGCGTCTCGGCTGCCGATGGTATCGGCTCGGTGGCTGCGCAATGGGCCAATATCCCCGTCCCGCCGGCCATGCTCGAGGCCGCTGCTGGATCGGACCTGCAGGAAAAGTAAGCTGCCGCACATTTCGGGGCGCGGCCTCGCGCCCCGATCCCACCACGTACGGACGGTACGATGAGCATTCCCGGCACAATTCCTGAGACGCGGCGACCGGTCGGTCTGGTCGCACGACTGGAGCGGCGACTCGGCGAGACCGGTATCCTGCTGCTGTTCCTCGCGCCGGCCATGCTAGTTGTCGCCGTGGCCCAGTTCTATCCGCTCGCGTCGTCGGCCATTCTTTCCTTCTTCGACTGGAGTCTCGCGCGCTCACCCACGGTCGGCCCGTTCATCGGCCTCGACAACTATGCGAGGACCTTCAACGATCCGATCTTTGCCGGCACCGTCACCTACACCATCGTCTTCGCCATCTCCTCGACCCTGCTGCAACTCGCCTGCGGCCTCGGGATCGCGCTGCTCACCGTGGGCGAGAGCTACACGCTCCGCCTCGTGCGCACCCTGCTCATGCTGCCCATGGTGATCGCTCCCATCGCGGTGGGGACGATCTGGCGCATGATCCTCGCGGCGCGCGTCGGTCCACTGAACCAGGGCCTCGCCGCCATCAGCATCGACGGCCCCAACTGGCTCGGCGATCCGATGTGGGCGGCCTTCTCGCTCATCATGATCGATGCCTGGGAGTGGACGCCGTTCGTTGCGGTAACTCTCACCGCAGCCCTCACCTCGCTGCCGGGCGATCTGCTGCGCGCCGCCTCGGTCGATGGCGCCGGCCGCTGGAAGAGCTTCCGCTACATCGTGTTCCCGATGATCCTGCCGGTGCTCGTGCTGGTCGCGATGTTCCGGCTGATCGAGGCGTTCCTCACGCTCGACATCGTGTTCACCACCACGGCGGGCGGTCCTGGCTATGCCACACATACGCTCAGCTTCTGGATCTACCAGCAGGGGCTCAAATACTTCAACATCTCCTATGCGGCTGCGTCGTCCTGGATCATGCTGCTGGCCTGCGTCGGCATCGCGTTGGCGTTCCTCGCCTGGCGCCGGCAGGTTGGTAAGTGGCAGGTGTCGCGATGAACCTCGCCGTCCGCCTCGGCCGTGCCACCCTCATCGCCATCGCTCTCGTCGTTGCGTTGGCGCCCTTCGTAGTGCTGTTCCTCAACAGCCTGCGTCCCGCTGACGAGTTCCTGTCGGCCGGCTCCGGTCTCGTGCCGTCGCACATCACCTTCGAGCACTATGCCGAGATCTTCGATCCGCGCGGCGACACGTTCCGCTATCTGCTGAACTCGCTGATCATCACCACCACGAGCACGATCATCGCCGTGCTGCTGGGCGCGATGGCCGCCTATGCGCTCGCCCGTCTCAAGCTGCCGTTCCGGCTGTCGATCGCCATCGGCGTGATGTTTCTCGTCATCCGCTTCTATCCCAAGATCACAGTCGCCCTGCCGTACTTCCTGCTGATGCGGCATTTCAACCTGCTCGATACGCACCTCGCCGTGATCATCGCGCATGTCAGCCTCACCGTGCCGTTCGTCGTATGGATGCTGCTCGCCTTCTTCGAGGACTTTCCACGGGAGCTGGAGCAGGCCGCGATGGTTGACGGCTGCGGTCCGATCCGGCGCTTCATGCTGATTGTCGTGCCGCTGATGACGCCGGCGCTTGCTGCAGCGGCCGTGCTCACCGCCTTTATGTCGTGGAACGAGTTTCTGATGGCCTCGACCGTCGCGCCTAATTTCGCAAAGACGCTACCGGTGCGCATTTCCGGTTTCATCACGGACAAGGGCATCCTGTGGGGCTCCATGTCGGCAATGAGTTCGGTCATCGTCATCCCGGTCGCATTGTTCGCGCTCTTCACCCAGCGCTATCTGGCCCGCGGCCTCACGGTCGGCGCGGTCAAGGGATAGGTCATGTCGTCGGTCAGCCTCAGCAGCATCGAAAAGAAGTATGGCGAGGTCAGTGCCGTGCGCGATCTCGACCTCGAGATCCGCGACGGCGAGTTCATGTCACTGCTTGGCCCGTCCGGCTGCGGCAAGACGACCACGCTCAACATGATCGCCGGGCTCGAGCTGCCGACCTCGGGGACGATCCTTATCGGCGATCGGGACGTCACACGGCTGACGGCTATGCATCGCGACATCGCCATGGTGTTCCAGTCCTACGCACTCTACCCGCATATGACGGTCGAAAGGAACATGGGCTTTGCGCTCATGGTGCGCGGTCACCGCCCGGACGAGATTGCGCGGCGCGTCGCGCGGGCCAGCGAGATGCTGTCGCTGGGCGACTATCTGGGCCGCTATCCACGCCAGCTCTCGGGCGGCCAACGCCAGCGCGTCGCTCTCGGTCGTGCGCTGGTGCGTGAGCCCGAGGTCTTCCTGCTCGACGAACCGCTGTCCAACCTCGATGCGGTGCTGCGCGTCCAGACTCGCGCCGAGCTCAGCGGCCTGTTCAAGTCGCTCGGTACCACGGCGGTCTACGTCACGCACGACCAGGCCGAGGCCATGACCATGTCCGACCGCATCGCGGTATTCTCGCATGGTCGCCTGCAGCAGGTCGGCGAGCCGCTCGAGATTTACCGGGCGCCCACCAATCGGTTCGTCGCCAGCTTCGTCGGCAGCCCGCCCATGACCTTCCTCGACGCGGTACTGGGGGAGGGCGGCGAGATCGTCAGCGGTGACCTCAGGCTCAGCGCTCCGGTCGCGCTCGCCGGCGCGCGGCCCGGCCAGCCGGTTGTCGTCGGTATCCGTCCGGAGGACGTGCGGCTGGCCGACGAGGGGCTACCGGCAATTGTCGATATCATCGAGCATCTGGGCTCGCTGCAGGTCGTGCACCTGACCGCAGCCGGCGAGCGCATCGTTGCGCAACTCCCCGAGGATGCCCGTCTGCGCCGCGGCGACGCGGTACGCGTCCGGCTCGAGCCGGCCCAGCTTTATCTGTTCGACGCCGACGCCGGCGCCTCGATCTATACCCCCGGCCGCAACGACCGCAGCCCTTCGCACACGGAGACCTCCAAATGACGACCAAGCACCTCTACGCCGACATGACGTGGCCCGAGGTCAATGAAGCGGTAAAGCAAGAGCGTGTCGTGCTGATCCCCGTGGGGGCCATCGAGCAGCACGGCTATCACCTGCCGGTCGACGTCGACAACGTCATCGCGGTCCACATCTGCGACGAAGTCGCCAAGCGCTCCAACAACACGGTCGTGACCATGCCGCCCATCCACTACGGCTATAACGACCACAACATGGATTTTCCCGGCACCATCTCGATCAAAATGCAGCACTTCATCGACTATTGCGTCGATGTCGGGCTGAGCCTCGCGTCGCAGGGCTTCAAGCACATCCTCTATGTCAACGCGCATGGCTCGAACGCGCCGCTCTGCGATCTCATTTCGCGCCGCGTGACGGTGGAGAACGAGAACTGCCTGTGCGGTTCGGTCAATCACTGGCAGGTCGGCTGGGACGTCATCGGCGCCGTGCTCGAGGGCGGTCCCTATGCGGCCGACCACGCCTGCGAGTGGGAGACGTCGGAATATCTCTACATCGACCCGAGCAAGGTGCAGATGGACAAGGCCGTGGACGAGATCCCGGCGCATCGCGGCGGTCCGCGCTGGCTCTATCCGGACCTGAGCGACAGCCGAAAGGTGTTCTTCATGAACTACTGGAGCCGCATGAACGTGTCCGGCGTGGCCGGCACTGCGACGCTCGCCACGCCCGAGAAGGGCAGAGCCATGGTGGAGGGCACGATCGAGCGTCTCCTCACCATCGCCAACGAGTTCCGCGCGCTCGAGGTCGTGCCGCGCATCGATTACCGGATCAAGGTGTGATGACGGCCGAGATCATTCCGGCCTCGGCCGGCGAGGCCGTGACCGCGGCCGCGCCGGGCAGCCGCGCAGATCGCCTGGTCTCCTATGCGCGCCGGGCCGACGGGTCCGACGAGAGCTTCCCGCTCATCGTCATCCGTGGCGCGACGGACGGGCCTACCGTGGCCCTTACCGCCGGCGTTCATGGCGACGAGTATGAGGGGCCGGCGGCGCTGTGGAAGCTCGCCGAGGCCATCGATCCCGCGCGGCTCCGCGGGACCCTGCGGCTCGTCCCGATCGCCAATCCCCGCGCCTTTGCCGCTGGCACCCGCACCAGCCCCGTCGACAACGAGAATCTCGCCCGTATCTTTCCGGGTGACCCCGCCGGCACGCTGTCGCACCGGCTCGCCCACGCGCTCATGCACTCGGTTGTCGAAGGCGCCGATATCCTCATCGACAGCCATTCGGGCGGCGTCCGTCTCGCCTTCCTTCCCGTCGCCGGTTTCTATGAAGGCGGCGACATCGCTCCCGAGGTCTTGGCGCGCTCGCTGCAGATCGCCCGGCAGATGGGGCTCGACCATTTGTGGCTGCTGCCGCCTGTTACAGGCGTCCTCTCCCACGAGGCGGCGCGTCGCGGCATCGCCGTGTGCGGCGCCGAGATCGGCGGCCGCGGCAATTGCCTGCGCGAGGATGCCGACAACTATCTCGGCGCCTATTTGTCGGTGCTCGCGCATAACGGCATGATCGATGCCGCTCACAAACGGGTCGAGACGACCAGTTGCCTCGAGGGTGACTGGGAGCAGACGCCCGATGCAGGCTATCTCGAAACCCTCGTCGTTCTGGGGGATCGCGTCCGCGCCGGCCAGCCCGTCGCCGTGCTGCACGATTCCCTCGGCCGAACGGTCCGCGAGTTCCGCGCCGCATCGGACGGCATCGTCATGGCGGTGCGACACCTCAACAGTGTTGGGCCGGCCGATCTCGCAACCTGCGTAGTCAAGGAGACGACGCGATGACTTCTCGTTTCGACGGCAAAGTGGTGCTCGTTACCGGCGCCGCCGGCGGCATCGGCGCGGCGACGGTGCGGGCGCTCCTCGCGGAAGGGGCGGTCGCCGTCGCGTCCGACCTCAGGCCGCCTGCCGCCGACCTCGGCATTGCTGACGCGCGCTACATCGCGGCCGATGTCAGCGACCGCGCCAGCGTCGACCGGCTCGTCGCGGCCACGGAAGCCATTGCAGGGGGCATCGACGCGCTGGTCCACACCGCCGCCATCCTCGGCGCCAGCGGTTCGTTCGAGCAGCTCAGCGCCGCCGACTGGTCGCGCTATCTCGACATCAACCTCACCGGTACGTTCAACGCCTGCCAGTCGGTGGCGCGCTCGATGATCCGCACCGGCACGCCCGGCCGGCTGGTCACGGTGGGCTCGGTCAACGCATTCGCCGCCGAGCCCGAGGCGGCGCCCTATGTCGCGAGCAAGGGCGGTATTCGCCTCCTGACCAAGGCGATGGCCGTCGACCTCGCGCGCCACGGCATCGCGGCCAACATGATCGCGCCGGGACCTATTCACGTGCCACGCAACGCCGAGCTGTTCGCCCAGCCCGAGCTGGTCGCCCTGTTCGCCCAATCCGTCCCCTTCGGCAGTGCCGGCAGCCCCGACAGCGTCGCCCGCGCCGCCCTCTTCCTCGCCGACCCAGCCCTCGACTTCGTCACCGGCGCCGAACTGGCGGTGGACGGCGGCGCCCTGGCGCAGATTTTGGCGCTGCCGAAGGCGGGGTGAGGGCTATCGAAGGACGGCGGAGACCGTGCAATAGTCAGTCTGGACTAGGGACGACACGGCACGAACTCTGCCACTAGTCCCCTATCTCTACTGGGGGGTTGGGAGTTCGCGATCTCCCGACGATGCATGAGTACTTGGTGCCACTCTTGCTCGTTCCTACCTAGCCGGTACCTCATCGAGAAGCCGTCACGGCGCTTCAAGCCCAAGACGCTAGCGTCAGCAAAGGGGACACGACCCGAGATGCCATTTGAACAGGTGGCTTGGGGAGACGCTTGACCCGGCTCCGCCCTTCGATCGTGGGCGAAGCGCCAAAAGTGCAGATCACGTGCATCGCGTCCTAGTCAACAGTCCTGCGTTCCAGAATGGTGGGACGCGTGAGGGTAATGCGACTACATTCATTGGCGTTGAGTACAGCGACTCTCAATTCGGCAACGTCTGAGCTGAATGTCCAGTGCGGCGACGAATCCAGTGGCACGAGATTGCTCGCCGCCGAGGCCTCGAAAGTGACGCTGGCAGGCTCGGAAAATTCCCCACCGGTGCCCCGCCAGTATACTTGCAGGACGGGCAGCACTCCCTGGGTTCGGCAAGCTGCTGAGAACGACAAGATGCCCTGCCGTTGTGGGTCGATGAGGCTGCTCGGTCGATAGTCCAGCTCGCTCCTACCGGCAGTCAAGCGATAAGTTGTCCTGCTGCCCTTGATGAGCACGGCCTCGCTCAGGGACGGTGTATGAAATCGCACCGACGAGCCTGCCAGCTCGCCCTGCAGGGTCGCGCTGGAGCGGCCCCACGCCGATGGCAGTCGCGCCAAGTAGCCTTGATGGAACGCCGCGGCCCAAAGATCTTCCTCGGAAAGGGGCGGTGGTGTTCGATTTGTGATCGTGAACGACAGCCGGTCACCGTTCGTGGCAGCGTCGACCGGAAGGGAAGGAGCCGTGCGTATCTTTCTGTCCTCGATCTCAACGATCACACGATCGATGCCATCGGAGAATCTCAGCGTGTCTCCGACTTTGAGAGCGAGAGCCGTAAGTCCATCAACGACGAAGGACCACCGAGCCGCATTGTCCCCGGCTGCGACACCATCGATCCAGTACTGATCAGTAACCTGTGAGAGGGAATAAGCAGATGCTGTCTCCGTGGGGAGGCGTTCCAGCCTCGCAACGAGGTCGCGTCGGATGCCGTAGGTGTGGCCATCTCTCAGGAAGGGTACATAGTTCGCGACGGCGAAGTCGTAGATCGAGTGAGCCCGGAGCGGGAGGCTGAACCCGTCGTGCTCGATGTTGTCGACCTCGATCAATGCGAGCGGCGGGATGTTGTCCGAAATGGCCGAGATGAAGTCCTCTTGCAGGGCCTCAGGGGCCGCATTGTAGGTGCTTGAGACCGGAACAGGAATGGGTCTGTCAAGGTAGTAGTAGAGCGCATTTCGGTTGGTCAGGTTAAGGAACGTCTCGCCTGGCTCGAGCAACGTGTCCACGGTGCGCTTCACAGCTTTGATGCGCTCCACGTGGTCTGCTTCAAATCTTCCACTGCCCAGTCGTGGAACTGACGCGTCGATCACAGCGCCGCTCTCCCACTTAGGTGGAAATACCAGCGGCTGCTCGGACAGGATCGCGGAGCTGGGTGGCGCAACCAGCATGAGCAGAGATGCAGAGAGGCCGGCGGTTATGGCATCGCGCCTGGTTGGAGCCACCAGCCTTACCAAGAATGGAAGGAAGATCAGGCAGACGCATCCCGCCATGGCCGCTCGAGCACCAGCATCATCGAGGCGCGCCATGGCGTAGGAGTTAAGCAGCATTGCCAAGGTGACCGTTGGCACCACCACTACGCCGAGCGCGAGGAAGGCACGGACTGTTGTCCGCGAGCGAAGCTCCTTCCAGGAAATGGCAAGGGCGGCGAGCATCGGCGATGCAGCGAACATCAGATTCTGCGGATGCTGGGCGAATATGTCGAGGGAGCTGTTACCGTAGATCGTCAGGTTTGCGGCCGCCGACACGCTGAGGAAATGGAACTGCCCCCGGATCATCGGCCAGGCGATCGCCAGAAGCGCAATGCTCGATAGAGCAGCGCCACCCAGATAGGCGATTATGCTCCGCCGACCGCTGAGTGTGTGGAACAAAAGACCGCCGACGAATGCCGAAAGGACTGCGGCAACCGCTGGGCCGGCGTAGAGCAAGACACCTGCGGCGCTGAGCAGCGATGCAAGGGCTCCAGCCGCCCAGGGTCTAGAAGAGGTTGCCGCCTCGGCGACAGCGATGAGGAGGAGCAAAACGAAGAGGATATTGGAGTTCTGCGGCAGCACCAGAGCAAGAAAGATGCCTCCGACCGCACCGAGCCGCCTCAGGATCCGCCACGAGACGATGAACGCGAGTGCATGCAGAAGGAAAATGTCGCCGGCATAGATACCAGGGCCGGAGTCATCGCCAAGTAGCTTGGCCAATACGCCTCCCAGCGCGTCGGAGTAGCCATGTGGCGACAGGAAGTCGGTGAACCAGTTGGGGCCCTCCAAGAGCGCTTGATACGCAAGGAGGCTCTCTCCGAAGTGGTAGTCGTCAACGGGCAGCGTGAGCGGGTAGCTCAGCGGCACCGTGACCAGCCAGACCGCCGTCGCCAGCATGAGCGGTGGAGGAGCGGGAAGAGATTGTGGGTCGCTACCTCTAAGCAGTTTGTGTCCGACCCGCACCGACTGAAAGACGATAATGGTGGCGACTACCAGGAAGACTCCATCGACGAGCGCGATCTCACCTCGGGAAATACCAGGGGTACACGCGAGTGTCGCCACTCCGAGCACAATTCCACCGGAGCCACCTAGGGCTGCAACGAGGCGAGCGCCACCCAAGCTGGTGAGCAGCGCCACTGAGGGATGGATAATTGTGAAGGTCCATAGCGAACTCGCTCCCGTCAGCGAGCAAGCGACCAGAGTCACGACGATCGATGCAAGGAAGGTCCACCCGAATGCCTTCTCCCAGTCTCTTTCCCACAACAGCCTTGTGAGAAAGACGGTGGCAATCAGCGAGGCGGTGGCTGCGAACAGGGGGACGCGTCCAACTAGACTTACTGAAATCACGGCTGCGATCAACGCGATTGGCAGGGACCAGTCCGCCGACATCCGCGTTGGTCTTAGATAGAGCGCAGCGATGATGACGGCGAGTTGCAGCGTCATGGCAAGCGGCGCGGCTACTATGTCACGTACCTTGTTTGCGTCGTCCCACACGCCCTGCGAAGCTACCAGCTCGGTAACGTATCCGGGGTGGGGGAAAAGGGCGATGGCTAGCACAAGAGTGGCCGCCGCCGCGAACACCAACAGCAAGAGCAAGCCGCCCTGCGGCCACGTGCGACCGAGCATGAGGATCCTCTCAGCGAAACACAGCTACCCGGAGGAGCACGAAATTGACGATCAGCGAGAGACCGGACGCCACTAGAAGAAGGGCATAGGGAGTTTGGCCAAGTGCCGTGTAGGAAGTCGCGATCGCAAGAAAGCCCACGCGCACCGCTAGCGCCGCCAGCGCCGCGAGTAGCGCCTGCGACATTCGTTTGGGGGAAAGGCCGCTGTCGTGACGGCGGAACGTCCAAAACTCATGCAAGGCATAGTTGAAAAGGAAGCCGCAGATGAACCCGATCGCCGCGGCGGCAGGCAGCGGGACTGACAGCCATCCGTGGGCAGCTAGCGCAACAGCGAAGTCGAGACCAAAGCCAGCGACCACAACTAGCAGATAGCGAAACGTCACACTCATCTTCCGGCGAACAGCGTCTGTGGGTGAACCGATGAAAGTCGTGCATCCAGCGAAGGCAGGATAGAGAACAGGTCGTAGATGTTGTCGATCTTGGCTCCCATGATCGACACCACCTTGGGCGCCTGAGGGTGGCGATGCACGACGATGGGGCGGCCGTCGTCGAGCTCGCTCTTGGCGGCAATCGTCTTGATATCAAACAGACTCTCGCGCCACCTCGTGCCTGCAAGGCACGGCATGTAGCGCTGAGCGTCGAGTTTCATGTGGCGCCAGCGAGACTGCTCGATTAGGTCGCCTCGAGATACCACCTCTCCTAGACGATCGGTCCAGCTCACGTGAGGGGTGTATCGGACATGGGTCAGTGAGTAGGCATCGGCGGCGGGATAGGGCATCAGCGAAAAGAACGGTCCGTCCATCACTGTGACGGCAAGTCCTGCCAACTCGTCGACCGGATCAACCAATGCAAGCTCCACAAACTCGTGCTTGAGTTCGAGTGGTGCCAGGGCGCTCGAGATTAGAAGCGGGTTCAATCCGGCATAGGTGACGTTGAAAACCATGCCTGCCGAGATTTCCGCGTCCCCTGAGGTGACTAGAACGACCCCCTCCTGGTCTGGCTTGAGACGCAGGATCTCGGTGCCGAGGAGAAGTGGGATCTGCGCCTGGGTCAGCCGGTCAACGAGCCGATCTCGTACCGCACGGTAGTCGAACGCAAACTCTTGAACGCGGAAGACGCTCTCAACCAACCTTTCGTCGAAGAGCCGCGCGAGGTGTCGGGGGGCAACTTCGATGGGCGCCCCCAGGTGTTCGTACATCCGTTTGAACCTACCCGGAGAAACCTTCGAGCGACGACGCGCTATCGCGTAGAGCATGTCGAAATCGTCGACGATCGCCTCAGGGAAGTCCTCGATGAATTGGCGATGCAGGGCGAGCGATCTCATCGCGGTCACAAAGCTGCGCGGATAGTGATACCCAGTATGAACGCGAGCCTGATTCACCCTGGACGCGCGTGTGCATGGGTTCTCCTCCTTTTCGACGACGACAACGCGAGCGCCGGATGCGTGCAGGAAGAGTGCCAAGGCAAGGCCGTAGAATCCTGCGCCGACGATCGCAAAGTCGTATGGAGGGCCGTCCGTCATCGGCGGGACGCTTCCGGCGCGTATTGTCCTCTCAGCACTTTCCACAGGATGGAGATTAGGTCTGCGTAGGCGCGCAGACCGCCGATCTTGGTGGGGATCGGCTCATTGTCCGGATAGCTGCGTGTCGTCGGAATCTCCTTCACGCTGTATCCGAGTTGGCCTGCTCGCACGGTCAGGTAGGCGAGCAACTCGTATCCCACGAAGATGTTGCGGAACGGCTGGACGCGCGCGTCCAGCAGATAGCGCGAGGAATAGCTGCGATAGCCTTGCGTCGTGTCGGTGAGCCAGTGCCGGGCAGCCAGGCTCAGCGCCGGAGCGTGCATCAGGCGAATGGCCAAGAGGCGGAGGAGCGGCGTATTGACACCCTCGCCGCCCGGGATGAACCGCGAGGCCTGAGCGTAGTCGATGCCGCTATCGAGCGCTTCGACAAAAGCCGGAATGGACTCCACGGAATCCTTGCCGTTCCCATCGATCGTCACAATGCCCTGATAGCCCTCAGTTAGCGCGAACGCATAACCACAACGCAGCTGCGCCGACAGCTTGCCGGGGCCTGTCTTGGTCAACAATGCTCGGACGCCCACCGTGCGCAGAAAGTCGGGTTCAAGGGATCCGTCGGTGCTGCCGCCGTCGGCGATGATGACATCGCAGTTCGTCGCGTATGCCCCCTGTGCTGTCTCGCGGAGTTGCCGCTGGATGCGACTACCCTCGTTAAGAACCGGGATGATCAGTGCGTAGCGATTGGTTTTTGGACCTAGTACTTCTGCGCGCATCGATGGCACGGACCAGCCTTGTGACGCGTATTCGTTCGATTTCTCGGTGCCTTCGGTCACTTGCGCTCTTGTCCTGACACTGTTGGCGTCGCGATCACCTCGACATTGGTAGGTTCAATCGATCCCACGAGATCCACGTTGTTGATCTCATCGACGATCGCGTAGCGCTCGACGTTCGACAGAACGTCGATGACTCTGACAATACCCAACGAAATGGCGGCGATTGAAATACCAAGCAGGAAGGCTGTGAGGGACTGAAGCAGCGATGTCGTGAGCCACCCCTCGACGACCGGCCTGAAGACCCGCACGATGATTGCATACCCTCCATAAGCAAGAGCAACGATCGCAGAGATCAGGGCGGTGAACGCGATGCCGCGCAGGATGCGGGGGCTCGCACTGACGATCATGTCGCCGGCAAGAGAGAGCCGTCGCCGCCAGTTCCTTCGATGCTGCGGCGATGGTCTCGATAGCGCCGGCGGGGCGGCAACCCGCTTATAGGCAAACATCGCGGACACCGGATCAAATCGAAGGAGAATCTCCGCATCGGGGCGCAGCAGGATGTTCTCGAGAACGGAGCGGGGAAAGCCGACGGTGTAGGTATCGTGCTCAACGACGCGATAGCCTGTAAGTGCCCCCAGCACAGACCCGAACAGCGAGGTGTGACGCCCCGTCGCTCGCCGCACGAGCGTGGTCGCTTCATTCTTGAGGTACACGTCGTTAGCGAGCTGAGCGAGGTCGACTACCCCGATCTCGTAGAGCGAGGAGAGAACGACGACATCGCCGATGGCTTCGGTCGCGCCCGCTAGGACGTGAACTCATAACGGGATTCCGTTAGAGGCGAGATCGTGATTCAAGCTGGTTGATGGAGGGCTTGATGAGCGGACGGCATGATCTGACGGAGCGGGAGTGGGCGGCGATCGCGCCGCTG